>JACCDP010615016.1_pt1 | contig 26715 bp, 23 predicted proteins | sample 7445841 | NCBI WGS metagenome assembly JACCDP01 (sample SAMN15323441, study PRJNA562643) | freshwater metagenome | isolation source: river surface water | place: USA:Blue River Watershed | collected 2017-08-17 | reverse complement strand
TTCCATTTTTAATCTTTAATTATCCTTATGGCAAGATTTTTTTAGGCGACTTAGGGGCATATAGTTTGGGACTAATTATTAGCATGCTGACTATTATTCTTTTTGGCCGACATCCTGAAATCTCTCCTTGGGGAGCTGTACTTATCTTAATTTATCCCGTAACAGAAGTTATATTTAGTTTTTTAAGACGCGCTATGAAAGGCGCGTCAATTTTCCATGCTGATACAGCGCATCTTCATCTTAAATTCTTTCATTTTTTTAGACCACAACCTAGTTATAAAAAAATGGCTAATGCACTTGTAACTCCAATTTTAAGTCCACTTTGGTTATTTCCACTCATTGCGATTAGCTGGGTTTATCAGAAACCCTTTTTTATATTCATCACCATTCTTTTATTCGTTCTTTGCTATGGCTTACTATATGGAATCCTACCTAGCATTCAAAAACAAAATAAAACAAAAAAAACATTAGACCAAGAAGAATAAGTGATGAAAATTTTAGGAATATCAGCTTATTATCACGATTCTGCCGCATGCATAATTAGCGATGGAGAGATTGTTGCCGCCGCTCAAGAAGAAAGATTTACCCGAAAAAAACATGACTCCTCATTCCCAATAAACGCAATAATATATTGCTTAAAAGAGGCAAAAATTGATGCTATTAATTTAGATTACATTGTTTTTTATGACAAGCCCTTTCTTAAGTTTGAGCGCTTATTTGAAACCTATTTAGCATTTGCCCCAAAGGGTTTCAAAAGTTTTGTGACATCCATCCCTGTTTGGCTCAAAGATAAACTTTTTCAGAAAAATTTTCTTGTTGAGTCATTCAAAGAGGCATTTGGAAATTCGCATGATTGGTCGAAAAAATTACTGTTCTCAGAGCATCACCTTAGCCATGCTGGGTCTGCTTTTTTTCCTTCACCATTTAAAGAGGCCGCAGTCTTAACAATGGATGGTGTTGGTGAGTGGACAACTACGTCATTAGCAATTGGTTCTGGAAACTCTCTTCTGATTGATAAAGAAATACATTTCCCTCATTCACTTGGACTACTCTACTCTGCATTTACCTATTACACAGGGTTTAAAGTTAACTCTGGAGAATACAAGGTTATGGGGCTAGCTCCTTATGGAGAGCCAAAATTTGCTAATTTAATAAAAGATTATCTTATTGATATAAAAGAAGATGGTTCATTTCATTTAAATATGGATTACTTCGGCTACTGCACTGAATTAAAAATGACCAATAGGAACTTTGACAATTTGTTTGGTGCGCCAGCAAGAAAGCCGGAAGGTATGATTACACAAAGGGAAATGGATTTAGCGGCCTCAATACAATCAGTGACTGAAGAAATAATAATTAAACTAGCAATTAATGTTAAAAAGTCCACAGGACAAAAAAATTTATGCTTAGCGGGAGGGGTTGCGCTTAATTGTGTAGCAAATGGTGAGCTTTTACGACGTAAAATTTTTGATAACATATGGATTCAACCTGCTGCAGGAGATGCAGGTGGGGCTATTGGCGCAGCAATGTGTGCCTACTACATAATGCTTAAAAGTCCAAGAATAGTCAAAAGCCCAGATAGTATGAACGGGTCATATCTTGGACCAGATTACAACCAATTAGATATTGAAAAAAGACTTAAAATTATTGGCGCGAAATTTACTAGTGTCAACGAAGATGAAATGTTAACTCAAACAGCAAAAGCTCTTCATGAGGGGAAAGCAGTTGGCTGGTTTCAAGATCGCATGGAGTTTGGACCCCGCTCCCTCGGCGCAAGATCAATAATCGCTGATCCACGTTCACCTAGCGTTCAAAAACAACTAAATATTAAAGTGAAATACCGCGAATCTTTTAGGCCATTTGCCCCAAGCGTTTTATATGAAGATATTGCCACTTGGTTTGATATGGCGTCGGAAAGCCCATACATGTTAATGGTGGCTGATGTTGCTAAAGATAAGCAAATCCCCATGACCGAACACCAATATAATCTGTTTGGAATTGATAAATTAAATGTTCCACGGTCAATAATTCCAGCAGTCACCCACATTGACTTCTCGGCACGCATACAAACTGTGCATAAAAATACAAACCCCAAATACCATCGGCTAATTTCTAAGTTTAAAGAATTATCTGGGTGTCCAGTGCTTGTTAATACGTCTTTCAATGTGCGTGGCGAACCAATTGTAAATTCACCCGAGGATGCATTCAATTGTTTTATGGGCACAGATTTGGATTTCTTGGCTATCGGTAATTGCCTTTTGCTTAAGACAGATCAGAATCCGTCATTGGCTAAGGACTATAAAAATATCTATGAGTTAGATTAAATAAAAACTAATTTTCCTATTATTTATAGTAATCAAATTCAACGCATTCTTGCTTAGAGTTCCAGAGGTTTTTTTCAGAAGGGGTCAAGACAAGTAATCACCAGCTTTTAACTTATACTTTTTAGGGTAAAATACAAGTATGATTAATATCAAATCAATAAAACTTCCATCTAACCGTAAATTTGGATTTCTTTTCTTTTTCTTGTCTATTATTTTATTCTGCTATACGTATTTCGTTAAAGATAATATTACAGCGGCATACGGCTTTATAACTGCAGCATTTTTTTTTGCATTAGTAGCCATCTTTGCCCCTAAACTTCTTTATCCTCTAAATCGAACTTGGTTCGAGGTTGGGAAATTAATGGGTAAATTAGTAAGCCCGATAGTCTTGGGAGCTATTTTTTTTCTTTTAATTACCCCAGTTGCTTTCATTACGCGCATTTTTGGTCGAGATCAGCTTTTATTAAGCAAAAATAAAGCAGACTCCTCATACTGGGTTAAAAGAGACCCTGTAGATAGATCATTAGAATCATTTAAGAATCAATTCTAGAAATTTTTATGGACTTTTTAAAAGAATTTTGTCTCTTCATGCTTTCTCGAAAGAAGCTTTGGTTATTGCCAATCATCCTTATAATAGTTCTTTTAGGAGCTTTATTAATTGCGGCACAAGGATCTGTATTAGCACCCTTTCTCTATACACTTTTTTAATTTTTTCGCTGAAACTGCTGTATAAAAATGATAAAACTAAAACCTAGAGATAACATTAATTTTCAATGAAAATTTTATGACTTTATAGATGTGACAATTATTTTCTCTTTGGTTTAAATTTCGCGCTTCAAAAAATAAAAGTCAAAACCTTAGATTTAATTGTAAAGATGAATATATTAAATAATGAATCGACTTAAAAATATCGGAATCTCCCTAGCAATAGTAATCATTTCTATCCTATTTACCTTATCAATTTTTGAAGTATTCATATATAAATTATCTCAGATAAGACCAATTCCCACATTTTTGATAAGCCTTAATAAAAACTTATACTTTGGAAAATGGTTTCATATTTTCTCTGAGCGCGGTGAGTGTTATGAATTTAGTAAAACTAGGTTTTATGATCTTAAAAAAGAATCTATTTGCCATTTTGATAACGTAGAGTATTCAACAATAGTTACAGTTGGATCTCGCAGAGAAAGACTCAATGATTTCTACGGGATAAATCAGAGAGGGTCAATAATAGCTATTGGTGACTCAGTAACTATGGGCTGGGGGGTAAACGACAATGAAACATACTCTTCAATACTTCAAGGATTATTGCATGTTAATGTTATCAATCTTGGGGTTCCTTCATATAACACTTCTCGAGAATTAGATAAGCTAACAAATTTTCTTAGAACTGAAGATGTAAAAACAATAATTATTCAATACCATACAAATGATCATATTGAAAATATCAGTTACCTAAAAAATGGCCCCAAAAATTATTCAATCCAAGACTATAATGGAAGGCAGGGTTCATTCGATAAAGTATATGGCTGGCATACAGGCGGCTATTATTTTTTTGATTACACAATTAAAATTTTCGAATTATTTTATAAAAATAGATTTGGAGATCCCCGGAAAATAGAGATGCCAAGAGATTTAGATCATGAAGCTGAAGTATTTTTCTCTATTTTGAAGAAATATCCTTATGTAAGCTCAAAAAATATAATCATATTTGACGGCTCGGAGTTAGATCTGCAAAACAATGATTTCAAGCATATATTTTCTAAGGTTGCCGCATCTTTTGGTTTGGAGAATGTAAAGGTTCTGGATATGGAATTTTCATCGCATGACTATTTCGCACTTGATAATCATCAGAATATGCTTGGACACAAAAAGATTGCCGAAAATATTAACAAAGTCATAATTGGGTCGAAGTAAAGTCATGTATTCTTTATTTCCAAGCCATTCTATTGCAACGTTTAACCATTTTTGGTAGTAAGATCAAGGTCGTTCGAAGCATAAAAATATTAATCTGATTGCCAATAGTTTTTATGCTTCAGTAAACTCTCCATTGGAAATAGTTAATAACGAATGGCAGAGTTTCATAAGTGCAGAAGTTGATAAATGATGAATAAATATTAAAGACTAAGATGACAAAAATATTTGTGGCAGGACATTTGGGGATGGTTGGATCATCAATTTTACGTAACTTGAAGGGGAGGGGTTATACAAATATCCTAACTAAAACTCATAATGAGTTGGATCTTTCCAATCAAAATGCAGTTGCGCAGTTCTTCTGCAAAGAAAAACCAGAAGAAGTTTATTTGGCTGCCGCCAAAGTGGGCGGGATTTATGCAAATAACACGTTTCCGGCGGAATTTATTTATATCAACTTGATGATAGAGGCAAATGTTATTCACCAGGCATTTGTGAGTGGCGTTAGAAAACTTTTGTTTTTAGGGTCTAGCTGTATTTATCCTAGGCTAGTACCTCAACCTATGTGTGAAGATGCTTTGTTAACGGGTAAACTAGAGCCCTCTAACGAACCTTATGCAATTGCCAAGATTGCTGGCATCAAAATGTGTGAGAGCTATAACCGTCAGTATGGTGAAAGTCATGGAGTGGACTACCGCTCAGTCATGCCAACCAATTTGTATGGTCCTGGCGATAACTATCATCCGGAAAATAGCCATGTGATTCCTGCGCTCATCAGAAGATTTCATGAGGCGAAGATTAGTAATGCACCGGAGGTTGTGATTTGGGGAACGGGCACCCCAAGGAGGGAGTTTCTTTATGTTGACGATATGGCTGCGGCATGTGTTCATGTGATGAATCTTGAGAAAGCGATCTATGACAAGCACACTCAGCCGATGCTTTCACATATTAACGTCGGATGTGGCAGTGAGGTTTCTATTGCAGATATTGCTATGTTGATTTCAAAAACTGTCGGTTACGATGGTGAAATTAGATTTGATGCTAGCAAACTAGACGGCCCCCCAAGAAAACTCATGAATAGTTCACGACTTGAATCTTTAGGTTGGAATTCTCAAGTGACTCTTGAAGAGGGATTAAGACTGACTTATGCAGACTACCTGTCTATTAAGAATGTGCGATCCTAAGTAAATGATAATTTGCATTTTAAGAAAAAAATGGCTGAACAAATAAAACTTAACCTACAACAAAGATTTCCCTTATAAACTATGAAAACTAATCTTGTAATTGGTTCTGACGGCTTTGTTGGAAAACCTTTTTGTGCTTATTTGGAAGGTTGTGGCGAGTCTGTTATTCGTTTTGATATTAAGCGGGGAAATGAGCAGGACGCACGTTTAGTGAAACTCCCATTGGCTGATATTGATTGTGTCTATTTTTTGGCCTGGGAAGTTGGTGGAGCTAAATATCTATATCGCGATGATATTCAATTCTTGCAACTAGATAGCAACTTAAAATTGATGCTTAATGTATTTCCGCAATTGCAATCGGCGAATGTTCCCTTTTTATTTGTATCCAGTCAACTCGCTGAAGAATATGACACTGTTTATGGTTCTACCAAGCGTTTAGGTGAGGTATGGAGCCATCTTTTAAAAGGGGTAAGGGTAAGACTATGGAATGTCTATGGAGCCTATGAGACAGCATCTGAGCGAAGTCACGTAGTGGCTGACTTCATCTGGCAGGCGCTTAATAAAGGCGAGATTCGCATGATGACGACTGGAGAAGAGTTACGTCAATTTATATATATCGATGATGTGAGTTCGGCATTTCATCGGGCTCTTTGTCAAGGTGTTGATGGTATTTATGATGTCACTTCATTTGAGTGGGTTCCTATTCGCAGAGTAGCTGAAATCATCGCGCAATTAACGGAGGCTAAATTAATTCCTGGAGAAATTCGGGGTTCCACACCAATAACGCCTATGCGGGGGAGAGTTCCGGGATGGTCTTCTTCAGTAACGCTGGAGCAGGGGCTGGAGCGAACAGTTGCCCTGTTTAAGCAGCTTGCTATACAGGCCCCTTTTACAGATTTATGAGCCTTGCGCTCTTAAAGAATACTGCTTGGGGGGTGCTTGGAGAGTTTGCTGTCAGGGGAGCTAAAATTGCGCAGGTAATTCTTATTGCGCGTTTATTGGGCGCCGAAGGTTTAGGACAGCTTAATTACGCTATCGCAGTCGTAGGTTTGTTTACCGTTCTATTTGACTTTGGAATCGTTCCAGTTGCAGTCAAGACATTAGCCGCTGCCCCTGATGGCCCTGCTTTGCGTCAATATGCACGCTTGAAATTACTTACTTCATCGATTGGTCTCGCCTTATTAGGAGTTACCGTTTTGCTTCTAAAAATCACGCCAATGGAGGCTTGGATTACTTTCGGGATGGGGGTTTATTTGGCGCTGAGCGATCTCGGGACATTCATTACGGTGGTGTATCGAACAAAAGGCGAGTTTTGGCGTGAAACTGTTTGGCGTTCAATCACTGCATTTCTCCAACTTGCGGCATGTATCGGCGCTTTATTGATGACTCATAGTATTGGGATTATAGTGATCGCCTTAATTGGCGCGGCATTAGTGGGCATCGCTCCGCTATTATTTGAATGGCATAAACAGCCAGTCCTGACGCCAGCGACTGTTGGTTGGCTTGGCGTTTATTCGGCACTTCGTAAATGCTTACCTCTTGCCGGTGTGGTCCTTGTTACTTCGGTTTACATGAATCTTGATATTGTCATGCTGGGTAAATATACATCAATGACTGAGGTGGGTTGGTACAGCGTAGTTGTTAAATCAGTCTTTTCATTAATGATTATGCCATTAAACTATCTGCAGTTGGCAACACTACCAGCCTATGCTGCTAGCAGGGATAAATCTAGACCTGAAGTTATGCATTCAAAATGGTTGCAAGGTTTTTTGCTTAGCGTTAGCACGGGCGCTTTGCTCAGCGTTAGCGCTGCAATATTGGCCGAGCCTCTGCTTATAGTTCTATTCGGCGCTAACTTTGCTGCTGCTGCGCCAGTGTTAATTGTATTTAGTCTAGTTGGTCTCATGTTTTACATTTACACGCCACTATCGCAGTGGTTGCTGCTTCATGATCAACAAAAAATATCTTTTCATATTCACACTAATGGAATGTTTATAAACTGTCTCACTGTTCTTATATTTGTGCCGCTTTGGGGGATCTGGGGGGCTGGGGTCGCAGCTTTGGCAACACATATTAGCATCGCAGTTGGTCATCTGACAGCTGTTTACAGGGGGGGTGGATTTAAAGGCTACTCTACTTTTTTTAAATCACTTTATCGGCTAATATTCGGGGTTATCGCTACTATAGCGATATTGGTTTTCGAAATTGGTGAAGGTGGAATATGCAAGATCCTAGCTATGACAGCATTTATTTTAATTTCTCACCGAGAAATGATCGATCTTTGTAACTATATAAGAATAAATATTTTTAAACTTAGTACCAGGGGCTCTAAATAATGAATAAAAATACGTATAAGAAAAGATCGGTTTATAACTTTTTACGCAATATAATCCGGGCCGTACCTTTTCTAGATATGTTGATAATGAGATGTACGCGTTTACTTCGTATGCGCCGTGCTGCAGAAGTAATAAATGAAGGAAATTTTTTCCCAGAAAGACGTCATCAGATTCTTTCCAACTATGCTTATTCAATTCAAAAGACTCACAGGGGTGTAATGCAAGTTCTTAACCTAGAATCGGTACTTAGTTATGTGGAATCTGCTCAGATTCCTGGTGCATTTGTTGAAACTGGTGTCTATACAGGGGGTGCGAGTGCATATGCATTGTTGGCGATGCAGAGATTGCGAGTCAATAAGGAGCCTAGAGATTATTGGGGTTTTGATTCATTTGAAGGCATGCCGGGCGCATCTGAGGAAGATGGAGATCATGGCAGTATATGGATTACAGGAATGCGTATTAAAGACTTGGGTGAATCTCAGCTCGGTAAACTCAAGGGCCATGATGTAAATAAAGCTGATTACAGCCGATGCCTGCATTATCTTTTAAACACGGGATACCCAGAAAAACACATAAATTTAGTTAAAGGATGGTTTCAAGAATCTTTGAAATTGAGTAAAGCTAAGATTGGTGGTATCGCTGTGTTACGAATGGATGGTGATTTCTATGATTCCACAAAAGTTGTATTCGAGGAGCTCTTTGACCAGGTGTCCGAGGGGGGAGTGGTAATAATTGATGACTTCGGAAGTTTCCAGGGCTGTCGTCGCGCTACAGAAGAATTTCTGGAATCTAAAAAGATCAGTCCACATCTCGTTTATGTCGAGAATGGAATTCGATATTTTGTTAAGCGAACTAGCCCTCTGACATGAAAACAGTTCTCTTCAATTGCCCTTATCTGAGCGGTCCTGGAGCTATACGCTGGATTGTTGCTAGCTGGGGTGAAGGGTTTAGGCGTCGCGGGTATGATTTTCACACCTGTGATGATCCACGGCAGCTTAAGGCACTATGCAAAGAGCTTAAGCCGGATATTCTTTACTGTGATATTGTTTCAACCCCTATTGAGGATGAGGCCTTACGCAACATGCTGACTGGGTTGCGACAGAGTGGCACCAAGGTTTGTTTGAGTGTCTATTGGCCTATGGCAGATCAATCAGCTGCAAGAATAGAGGCCTTAAAGCATTTTGATATTGCCGATCTCTATTGTGGTGAGCGAGAGGCTGATTCCATGGAAGCTTTCACGGCGATTACCGGCAAGAGATATATCACCATCCCTCAGTCAGCCAATCCATCTTTTCACTATCCCGTGCCGCCCAATTCGAAATTTAATTATGACATAGCATTTGTTGGGGCTAAATTACCCCAAAAACGTTGGTTTAATGACAATATTCTCGCCGTATTGCGCAAACGCTATCGAGTGGGTCTGTTTGGCGCAGGCTGGACTCTTCGTGATAATGCGTTGCGAGCCTTAAGTAAAGGCGCGCGGATGGCTAATGCTCTTCCATTTGCTCGCCTTTGCGATCGCGGCCGTTTTTCTATTTCTGAGGCAGATGAGGTCTGTCTCTACTCGTCGAGCAAGATTTCATTAAATTTTCATGAGCGAGATCAATATAATAATCAACCGCACCACATCGTTAATCAACGTACCTTCAAGATTGCTGCGTGTGGAGGATTTCAAATTACTGATCCTGTGGCTGCACTCCCGCAATACTTTAGCGATAACGAAATTATTACGGCAGGTTTTAATGCTAAAGACTGGTTAGAGAAAATTGATTATTTTATGAATCATGAGCCCGAGCGCAAGGCTATACAGGAACGTGCAACAGCTCGTGCGCAAAGTAGTCATATGGCTCAACATAGAGTTGAGCTTCTAGAGCATTTATTAGACTTAAATCCCTAGCACGTATTTAAATAATATATATGCTGAATCTTAAAGCTCCAAGATGCGCAAACACTGCTGGTGTAGTCGTGCTCTTTCACCCCGATGGCTATATAATTAAGAGGCTTCAGAAGGTCTTATCCCAAGTGGCCTTGCTAGTTGTTGTATCTAATGATGGTTTAGGGCGTGAGAGGCTTAAAAACCTTGATCCTGAGCGATTTATTTATATCGAGCATGACGGCAATATTGGTTTAGCGGCAGCTTTAAATCAGGGCATTATGTGCGCTAAGAGCAAAGGCTTTATGTGGTGCCTACTACTAGACCAAGATACTGAAATTTATTCGGATTTGATTAAAGGATTAAGCGAGACATTTCTCGCATGTCCAAGTCCTAACTTAGTGGGTATACTTGCGCCTAACTATATTAGCCCTGCCGGTAATAAGCTGGCTTATCCTGACAAGCCTATATGGCAAGAGCTGGTAATTTCAGTTACTTCGGGTAGTTTAGTTGCTATCTCCGCAGTGCATCAAGTAGGCGGGATGAAGGAATCGTTTTTCATCGAGGGAATCGATATTGAATTTTGTCTTCGTATTCGGAGAGCGGGATTGCAAATTATCGGTAGCGGGCGATCTTTAATGATTCATGGAGCCGGAGAGTCTGAGGAGCGCAATTTTTTTGGTCGTGTAGTGCTGGTAGGGCATCATTCCCCATGGCGTTATTTTATGCAATTTCGTAATCTAACCTGGATTATGTGGCGCTATAAAAGCCAGGAGCCAAAGTGGGTATCTGGCGCCTTGGTTTCTATGTTCAAGAGATTTTGTCTTGTACTTTTATTCGAGCGTCAGCCTATTCGCAAAGCTTTAGCTATGATCCATGGTGTATGCAGTGGAATAATTCAATTATGTTTAATTAAATCTAATCAGTATTCCAAGGAAGATATGACTAGCCAAGATTGGAATTAATACTGATAATAGTTTTTGAATAAAACCGCCAATTAGAATTAGTTAAAAACTCGGCTGATTCAGCCTATAATTCATATAATCTAAAGCTTAAGGTAGTAATAACTGTTGCTAAAAATGTCAACTTCCCCAAAATCTAATTCTCAGCGTGATTCTTTTGAGATAATTCCTGGAAGCACTATTAGCACTTTAAGGCCTCATCGCAAACTACGAGATCAAAAATGGTTAACTCTATTTGTTTATGCAGGCATGCTTTTGCTAGGATTTAATCAGAGGGTTGGATGGTCTGACGAAGATGGGCCAAATCTCTTTGCTTTTTTGCTTAGATCGGATGTTTGGTTTGCGATTGCAGCAATTTTTGCCCTATTTTCAATATCCAAGCTAAAAATTATTGGACTACAAAAAAAAATCCTATTTAATTATCCCATGCTATTCGCTGCAGTTCTGTTTATTTCATCGGCGATAAATGGGATACTAAATAACTCTTTGATAGATTATTTTGGATTTGCTGATCTTTTTAAGCTTTTTATTGCGACCATTCTCGGGTTAACAATTTATCGATTGGCACTAAATCAAGTCAAGATTTATGAATCTCTGGTAGCAATCCTATTGTGGACTTCAATGATTAATGTTTTTGCGGCCATATTTTTTTTAGCTACTGGTATTAATAATATTTCTGGGTTTAATAGTCTTACCGATTATGGCGATGGAGGTGCCGGCTTTGTAGGTTTGGGTGGGCGCTTTCAGGGGGTTGGGAGTAATGCAAATATTGCCGCAGTTCAATGTTGTATAGCTCTTGGCATCCTTATGCCTAGGTTGATTTACGGTGTTACATCCCCCCTTAAGAAAATATGCCTAGCAATTTATGGGTTGGCATTGGGAATACTTATTATGTGGACCGGAGTGCGCGCTGCAATTCTAAGTTTATTCGTTATGATAGTTGTATTTATCTGGTTTAATTTTCGCCTTACATCTAGTAGTTTGTTACGTATTTTAGGAGCCATGGTTTTGGTGATATCTTTAATGGGAGTTGTTTTAATATTGATACCAGCCGATCTAGATATTTTGGGCTCTCGGCTGGATTATGAGGATGGGCGCCTTTATCTTTGGACTTACTATGGAGACTTGCTTTTGAGAAATCCATTGGGATTTGGATTGGGTTTTATTTCTATAGTAGATACTAATATTGGTCCTCGGGGAATGAGTTTGCCACCTCATAACGCTATTCTTCAGGCAGGCATGTATGCAGGTTACGTCGGGGTTGGGATAACCTTGTGTTTAATATTTAAAGTCTTTGGTATAATTAGGCATGTTAAGAAAAATATAAAAACTAGCTATCCTCCTGTGTTTATAGGACTTGCTCTTGCGTGGTGTTCTCTAATAACAAATCAGATGTTTGCCGGCTTTTTGAGTTCAGAGTACAGTTTTTCAATACTTACAGCTTTGATATTGGTCGGCGCTTATCGACCAGGTTCAAAGTTACAATAACTTTCCTAATTAAGATGCTAATGAAGGATGAGATAAATAAACGTGTTGCAGCGGAAAAATTGTTTCACAATGCTAGATTTAATTCGGAAATTTTGCACAAATCCCATGGATCTAAATACTATTTAGCCCTGGAGTATTGGTACCTTGATTATTTTTCAGTGATATTACGTAATGGACGTGGCAAAATTCTTGAGCTAGGCTCGGGTACTGAGTCTATTGCCGTTAAGATCAGTAATGCTGACTATTCACTTTACTCTATTGATATATCCGATGAAGCTGTTGCTTATGCTGAGCAGCACAAAACATTATCTTCGGCAATCATCTCAATAGATGATGCTCACAGCACTAAGTTCCCAGCCGAAATGTTTGATCTTGCAGTAGGCCGCGGCATCCTACATCATCTTGATTTGCAAACTGCTTCTGCTGAAATCAAACGTGTGCTCAAACCAGGCGGAAAGATTGTATTTGGCGAACCGCTTGACTGTAATTTCTTAATCAATATCTATCGCAAACTCACACCGAGTATCAGAAGTCGCGATGAGCGACCGTTGACAAAAAAAGCCTTGAATTTCATGCGTTCCAATTTTACCAACCTTCAAATTCGCTATTATGGATTTTTAACCCTAGGACCCGCTATTTTCGGCTTGAGATCGCCGCGATTCTTACATCGGCTCGACCATTTTTTGTTAAATAAACTTGGTCTCGGCCGTCATCTCGCATGGGCATGCCTGATCTATTCCTCTAAAAATGGTTAATGTGAATCAGTATGTTGTCTATAATCCTCAAGGGGGTTCTGAAGGGCACTCCCAGCAATACTCAACTCAAATTTGCCTTGGTTTGCTAGCCAATGGAGTTAAGGTGCATCTCGTTACCGCTCGAGACTATGATCCTGAGATAGTCTTAAAAAAAGGCGCTGAGCTTACCTATACGGAGATTGGAAAGTTTCAATCTGTTATGCTTCGTCATGACAGTTGGTTGAGTAAGCTAAAGTACGGTTGGACTATAGTAAGGTCAAATCAACTTAGTTTTAGAGCTCTCAGCAGGACACTAAACCTAAAACTACCAGCAATATGTGTTCTTGTCGGAGGGGAGCCACTTACAAACAGCTTATATATTCTTTTTAACTTTTGGCGCCGAAATATAGTTTTTGCGTTAACAATCCACAATGCTGATTATGAAAAAGGATTGTACAGCGCCGATAAAGTTAAACTCATTTATAAAATGCTTTCCAAATATATTTTGAAAGCACTTCTTAGGACGCCTACTATAGTCTTTGTTCACGGGGAAGCAATGCGCATTGCCCTCTCTTCGCAGCTTAAGGTTGATGAAGTTCGGATAGATATTTACAAGGTGCCAACCCCTCCAGCCTATCATAAAATTTCTGCCCGACAGCAGCCTATTTCTTCACGGTCGGTGCATCTTTTGTTTTGTGGGGTTATTCGTCACGACAAGGGATTTGATCTGTTGTGTGAAGCGCTATCAAAATGTAAGCTACCAAAGAATTGGCAGTTACGTATTGCCGGCTCAGTAAAGCAAATGGGGGAAGATTATGTGCACAATTTAACCAAGAAATATGGAATCTATGAAAATTGTTCTTTTAATTTGAAGTATCTTAGCTCTGATGAGATTGATAGGGAGTTCCAGAATTGTGATATTGTGGTATTACCTTATCGACGAAGTTTTATTGCGCAAAGTGTAGTTTTTACTGATGCTATACGTTGGCGTAAACCTGTAGTTGTATCTAAGCATAGTCAAAATGGGTACGATACTTTGAAGTATGGCCTAGGTTGGGTTTTTGAAAGCGAGAATATCGATAGTTTAGGATTGGCACTTCAATCAGCTTTCCATTTCAGCGTAAATCGAAGCGATAAAAACTTTGGATTTCTCCCCTTCATGGAAGACCATTCGCCAAATGCTGTGGGACGAAGTATCATTGCTGCAACTATTTCTGAATATAGATATGAACATTAATCAGCCGCTTGTTTCGGTAATCATCCTTACATATAACTCTCAGGCATACGTTGGTCGTGCGCTTGACTCCATTCGTAAACAGACCTACTCGAATATTGAGGTCGTGGTTGTTGATAATGGCTCAACTGATGACACGCAAAAGACTGTAGAAGCTTTTGGCGGTACAACCTGGCTACCGTTACCCAACTCTGATATGGGAATGGCTCGCAACTATGGGGTTAAAAATAGTCGCGGGGATTACATCATGTTTCTTGACTCTGATGACTTTTATCTCGCGCATAAGGTCGAGTCCCAAGTAGCCGCATTATCTGCAAAACCCGAGCTAGAAGTGGTATTTAGTCTGGCTTACATCTATCGGGCTGGTAAGAGTGATTTAATTGGCATTAAATCGAATACCATTAAAAAACTTAGCTTCCATGATTTTCTTAGTGGTTACTGCTATACCTTGGCTACGATATGTATTAGGCGATCTACTTGGGATAAGGGCTTAGCGTTTAGTGAGGGCGAGCAAGGCCGCTATGGCGAAGACTGGCGTTTTCAACTTGGCTTGGTATCTAAAGAAGTAATATTTGATGTTCTTCTCGATACGCCTTCGGTGGTAGTCGAAGTTCGTGAAGGTAGTCACACAGCATGGGAAATTCAGCCAAAAATGAAGGCATTGGGGCTGGCTACCGTTGAAGATATACTAAAGAGTGGTATCGATAAAAAAAAATTAGATGTTGCCACTACAAATGAAATCCTCGATAACTATCGTTTTAAGCTTGCAGTAAGCCTTCTTTTAGTGGGACGTAGGAATGAAGCTAGAGTTACGCTGAGTGAGTTGTATTCGCGTAGAAAATCTTTTTCTGCCTGCACCTTGTACATGTTGACTGCAGTGTTTCCTCGCGCATGGATGCGTAAACTACTTGAAGTAGGATGGTTAAAAAGGCAGGACAATACCTTCCAGTGGTCTCGCCCGCCGAATAATATTTCAGAGCAGATCGCAGGATTTTCCAGTCAACTAATAAATACCAATAAGATGAGTAACCAATGAAGAATCTTTGGGTTGTTATCACTACTATCAATAAGCCAACCAAAGCAATTATTGAATATTCGAAGATTGTAAAATCTAATGGCTGGAAACTCTTAATCGTCGGAGATGCTAAGACGCCCAATGAATATGAGCAGTTCGATTGTGAGTTTTTGTCTTTAGAGTCACAGCATAAATATTGGGAGAAGTTTTCTAAGCTCGTGCCATTAAGTCATTACTGTAGAAAAAATATTGGATATCTATATGCCTTCATGAGGGGGGCTGAGTGGATATTTGATACAGATGATGACAATATTCCACTTGAAGGCTTTGCCGATAGCCTGGTTACGATGCGTTCTGCCCAGATTGTGGAGCGAGAGGGATTTGTAAATATCTACAAATACTTTTCAGATCAGCCAATATGGCCACGTGGCATCCCATTACAAGACATTCAGCAGACTGGCAGTGTTAAAGGTCAGATCACTAAAGATTCCTTTCCTCTTACTCAGTTTTTAGCTGATCAGGATCCAGATGTTGATGCGATCTACCGCCTTACTAACAATACATTGGTTAGTTTTGATTTCTCTGCCAAGCCGGTGTATTTGACCCCCGGCACTTGGTCGCCATTTAATTCGCAAGCTACATTATTACGGCGCGATTATTTTCAATCACTCTATCTCCCTTGTCATGTGTCCTTCCGAATGACGGATATTTGGCGTTCATTTGTTACTCAAAAAATGCTTTGGGAGCGTGGTGATGGCGTCATTTTTGTGCGGCCCAATGTAGTCCAAGAGCGAAATGCACATGATTTTTTTAAAGACTTTAAGGATGAAGTGGACGGCTATCTGCATAATCATGAAATTAGGGCTCGTCTTGACGCAATCTCATTAAATGGTCTGTCGTCCGGTGATCAATTAATAGCTTGTTATTCAGAGATGAAGGCGCTTAATCTGGTTGATGAACGTGAGTTCGAATTGATTGAGCAATGGAATAAGTTAGCCGACCAGCTATGCCAGTGATTTTTTGCTTTAGAACTTGATTATTGGGGTATAAAATGGAAAAAATATTAGTTACTGGCGCTGCGGGATTTATAGGCAGCTCTCTAGTCGATCGGCTGTTAATTCTAGGACACGAAGTAATCGGCGTTGATAATTTCTCCACAGGTCAGCGTGATTTTATTGCTCCTGCTTTAACAAATACTCGCTTTACTTTAGTTGAGGGTGATTTATTAGATCCAAAATTGCTTGACAAACTTTTGCCGGGTGTAGGTTCTGTTTACCACTTTGCTGCTAATGCTGATATTCGCCATGGATTGACGCATCCAAAAAAAGACTTGGAGCAAAATACAATCGTAACATTCAATGTTTTGGAATCTATGCGTCGATCAGGAGTTAGGCGTATTATATTTTCGTCCACAGCTGCGGCTCTTGGGGAGCCTGATATATTTCCAACACCAGAAAGTTGTCCATTGCCAATTCAAACATCTTTATATGGATCTTCAAAGATGGCATGTGAGGGGTTAATATCCTCATATTGTGAGGGATATGGTTTTGAAGGTTACGTTTTTAGATTTGTTTCTATTCTTGGCCCTAGATATGCGCATGGCCATATTTTTGACTTTGTTAAACAATTGCTAAGTGATAATAAAAAGCTGGTTATTTTGGGTGACGGCACTCAAAGGAAGAGTTATTTGCATATATCAGATTGTGTGAGTGCTTTAATTAAAATTTGTCAAGAGCTTCGAACTGCTAGAGATGCCATACATCATTTTCAGACATATCATCTTGGTGTAGAAGATTATTGTAGAGTGAATCAGTCTGCATCTTGGATTATTGATGAGCTTAAGTTTAGCCCTCAGATCGAGTATACGGGTGGGGACAGGGGCTGGGTAGGTGATAACCCATTTGTCTTTTTGGATGTAAAAAAGGCTCTCGCTACCGGATGGCATCCCTCCTTCGGCATTGAGCAATCAATTCGCGAGACAGCCAGATGGCTCTCTTCGAATCAGTGGATTTTCAGTAGCAGGTCATAAGCAATGAAGTCTTTGGTATCAGTTGTTATGCCTGCATATAATTCATCGACATATATCAAGCAGTCCATCAATTCGGTATTGCAACAATCATTTAAAGACTGGGAGTTATTAGTTATAGATGGTGGGTCAACAGATGAGACATTGTCAATTATCAATGAATTTGCAGCGATAGACACTAGGATTCGATTGATTCATAACTTGAATGATTGTGGACCTGCACACGCAAGGGCTAGGGGTATTAAGCATGCTAAAGGAAAATATATTGCTTTCCTAGATGCAGATGATTTATGGTTACCAGAAAAACTTTCTCTACAAATTGAGTTTATGTATAAAAATAATTACCTTTTTTCTTATACTAGCTATAGAAAAATGGATGCAACCGGTCTTTTAGCTACTTGTCCGCTTAGTACACACAAAAGTTTCAATTTTTATTCCGGCCTATCTCGACGGGGAATTGGATCACCTACTGTTGTTATTAGGCGAGATCTGTTCGATAGTAATATTCTAGATACCGTTGGGAAGTCCCATGGTGAGGAAACACTATGGTGGTTGTTAATTCTTAAAAAGGGAATTAAAGCATATGGCCTTATTAAGCCTTTGGCTCTATATAGAGATACACCCTATTCTTTGTCAAAGAAAGTGATGCGGAATCAAGCTACGGTTTGGCATAGCTATCGGAATGAACTTAATGTACCTCATTTATTGACCTTACTGGCTTATTTTTCATATTTAGTGGATGTGTTTATTCGTAGATTAAAGTTAAGAGTATGCACAGCTATTAAGGGTAAGATTTTAGTAGCCACTCTTATGGGCGGACATGCTGTGAGGATTCAATGACGGGATGTAATGTAGCTATATTGGCTGGGGGCTTTGGAACTAGATTAAAAGAGGTTTCTGGCGAAGTTCCAAAGCCAATGGTTCGCCTTTTGGGTAAGCCCGTATTGGAATATTTGATAGATTTATGTAGAAGATTTGGTTTTGTTGATATTGCTCTTATGGTCCACCATCAACACGAATTGATTGATGAATATTTTGGTGATGGGTCAAAATTCGGCGTAAAAATTACCTATTGCATTGAAAATGAGCCAAGGGGAACGGCTGGTGCTTTGTTTGACGCATTGCACATAATGGATGATCGATTTTTTGTTTTGTATGGAGATACTTATGCTGATATCGATATGGCTGAGATGTGGAAATCACACTTAGAGGGCGAGGCAGATGGTACTTTATTATTGCATCCAAATGATCATCCTAATGATTCGGATTTGGTCGAGATAAACGGAAGCAAACAAATAACTAAAATTCATGCCTATCCTCGCTTGGATGATGGCATTTACCGCAATTTAGTAAATGCTGCTCTTTATATATTTGAGAGAAACTCATTTTATAAATTTACCCATTCGGAAGGAAGGATAGATTTAGCTAAGCATACCTTTCCAGAGATGCTGAAAGCCGGCTTGACCCTTAAAGGTTATTTAACCCCTGAATACATTAAAGATATGGGCACTCCTGATCGTTTGAAAATTGTCGAAAATGATATTCTTAATGGAGTTTCTAATAGGCTTTCAACTCGAAATTATAGGAGTTGTATTTTTCTGGATCGTGATGGGACCATTAATGAAGAAGTGGATCATCTCAAAGATCTCAATCAATTAATATTATTGCCTGGAGTTGGAAATGCTATTAGAAGAATTAACCGCTCTGGAATTTTGGCCGTTTGTATTACTAACCAACCTGTTGTTGCGCGCGGCGATATTAATATAGATGACTTAGATAAAATTCATTTTAAGTTAGATCATTTATTGGGTTTAGATAAAGCCTATTTAGATAGGATTTATTACTGTCCTCATCATCCTGATGAAGGTTATCTTGGAGAAGTTAGAGAGCTAAAAATTAAATGTAAATGCAGAAAGCCTGAAACCGCCCTAATCGAGATGGCAGCCAGAGATTTAAAGATTGATCGACATACCTCCTGGTTTATTGGGGACAGGACTGTGGATATTGAAGCCGGTCAAAGAGCTGGTTTAAAAACTATGCTTTTACGCACGGGCTTCGCTGGATGTGATGGGGGATACCCATGTGAACCAGACTACATTGCACCAAATTTATCTTCAGCTATAGACTGGATAATGGAAGGGCATTCATTTATAGCCAATCAATTATTTCAATTTTTTCCTACTATGATTTCTAAGCGTTTAATATTAATTGGCGGTCCATCAAGAGCTGGAAAATCTTCGGTTGCGCAGGTGCTTAAAGAAATGATTTCTTATGCTGGTCGTAAGGCCCATATTATTTCTCTTGATGGATGGTTACTAACGGCAAATGAACGTGTTGAGGGTATAGGCGTAATGAATCGTTATGACATAAATGCAGCATCTGATTTATTAATTCCAATAATCGAGTCTAAAGATAGACATCTGTTATCGATACCTATACATGATCGGAAAACTAGGAAAATTATATCAAAGAATATTAGCTCTATCGGCCCAGAAGATTGTTTGATCATTGAAGGGGTACCTGCGTTAATTAACAATAAATTTATAGACCATACGGATATTAAAATTTATGTTGATGTCGCAGACCAGGTTCGCAATAAAAGGTTAATTGATGAATATAAATGGCGCGGAGAGTCAGATGAAGAAATTCAATGTCGGATTGCTTTACGTGAGGATGATGAGATATCGGCGGTAAAAAATAGCATGAATAATTCAACATTTCATATAAAGGGGAATTTCCGTGATTTTGAGTAAAACCCCTCTTAGGATGAGTTTTGTTGGCGGTGGTAGCGATTTACCATCTTTTTATCGCGAGGAGCAAGGTGCAGTTTTATCAACTTCTATTGATAAATACATGTATATTGCCGTTAATAAAAAATTTGATGGGAGTATTCGCTTAAGTTATTCCCGTACTGAAGAGGTTGAGGAGGTAATAAGGCTAGAGCATCCTCTTGTGCGCGAAGCACTCAATTTGGTCGGTATAAATGGAGGGATTGAAATAGCCTCAATGGCCGATATCCCATCAAAGGGTTCGGGATTGGGGTCCTCTAGTAGTTATACAGTTGGGTTGCTGAATGCCTTATATGCATTTAAAAATCAGCATGTGTCGAGAGATAGGCTTGCAATGGAGGCATGCGATATCGAAATAAATCGATGCGGAGAGCCTATCGGCAAACAAGATCAATATGCAGCAGCATTTGGAGGATTAAATCTAATTAGGTTTAATCCCGACGAATCCGTATCCGTAGACCCCATTATTTGTACCCCTGAGATTATTAAGAAAATTGAAGAATCAACATTAGTATTTTTTACAGGTCGGACTCGAAGTGCATCTGCTGTTTTGCAAAGTCAATCAGAAGCTATGAAGTTAGAAAATCGACGTTTTTTAATGCGCCGTATGGTCGAGCTGGCATTCCAGTTAAAGAAGGAATTAGAATCTGGATCTGTGGATAATTTTGGTTCTATTCTTGATGAAAATTGGAGATTAAAGACTCAACTCACTAGTGGAATTATTGACTCACAAATTGATAATTGGTACCGAAAGGGTATGCAACATGGTGCAAAAGGCGGAAAATTATTGGGGGCAGGTAATGGCGGGTTTATCATGTTTTTTGCCCCTCCGGAAAATCATCAAAGAATTAAGGATGTCCTAATTGAGTTAAGGCCAATTAAATTCGGGTTCGATCGTGCAGGTGCACAAATAGTATTTTATGAATACAACAAAGGAGATTTATGAATTTTTCAATTAATAATTATTTCAAGGCTCACGCAGAGCTTGCCTCAAGCCAAGATATACAAATGTTTCAGGCTGGTGTGGATTTAATCAAGAGAAAGTTTGAAGAGGGTAAAAAAATTATTACCTGTGGTAACGGAGGGAGCGCATCTACAGCATCGCACTTCATTACCGATTGGAACAAGATGATTAATTTAGCCACAGGAAAAAAATTCCGAGGAATTTCATTGTGTGACAACATAGGCTTAATAACTGCTTATGGTAATGATATTTCTTATGATGAAATCTTTTCTGGCCAGTTGAAAGCAATTATGGATGAAGATGATTTGTTGGTGGCCATCAGCGGCAGTGGAAATTCGCCAAATGTAGTTAAGGCTGTTGAGTATGCAAATAGTATTGATGCTGATACTTTAGCCGTTGTAGGTTTCGATGGCGGTAATCTAAAGAAGATTTCTAAAACTGCGGTTTGGGTGGAGTCTTTTGATATGCAACTATGTGAAGATTTTCATTTAATGTTTGGGCACATGGTAATGAAAGCTTTATGCGGATCTTCAATTGAACAATGATTGCAATCATAGGCGGTAGCGGATTTATAGGAACTAGACTTTCTTTGCGGCTTAGTAAATCTCAAAAATTATTTGAAATTGTCGATAAGGTTCCAAGTAGTTTTTTTCCTGAAAAGGTCCTTATTGCGGATATCCGTAAACCGCTACCAATTCGTTTTTCTATAGAACCTAGTGTATTAGTTAATCTTGCTGCAGAGCATCGTGATGATGTTTGGCCATTAAGCTTATATAACGAAGTTAATGTAGATGGTGCCAGAAATGTTTGTGATTTGGCTCGAGACAGGGGGGTTAATAAAATTATTTTTACTAGCTCGGTAGCGGTATATGGTTTTGCTCCTCTGGGGACCAACGAATTTGGTGCAATTGCACCTTTTAATGAATATGGGCGCACCAAATGGGAGGCAGAGCAAATCTACAAGCAATGGCAGGCTGAAGATTCTCAAAAACGAACTTTAGTTATTGTTCGTCCAACCGTGGTTTTCGGTGAGAGGAATAGGGGTAATGTCTTTAATTTGCTTAGACAAATCGCCTCAGGTAAATTTGTAATGGTTGGCGATGGTTTAAATCGAAAGTCAATGGCCTATGTTGAGAATATCGCAGCATTCTTGGAGTATTCACTGGATTTCAAACCAGGTATACATATCTATAACTATATTGATAAACCCGACTTCACAATGAACGCTCTGGTTACGCATATCAATAAATTTTTTGGTAGGCCCTCTGTTATTAAATTAAGGCTGCCATTTTCTCTTGGCCTTTTGATTGGATCTTGTTTTGATCTGATTGCAAAAATTACCGGTAAAAAATTTCCTATCAGCGCAATTAGAGTTAAAAAGTTTTGTGCTAATTCAGTATATGAGTCAGCCATCGAGTCAACGGGTTTCATTCCACCCGTTTCTTTAATGGATGCGATTGAAAATACAATTTTATTTGAGTTTATTGAGGATCACAAGAATGAACAAGTCTTCTATTCCGAATAATGACTTCATAAATTCACATGCACATCACTAAAATACAGTATTTTACAAAACGGACTAATTCAGCTTTGGGGTAGTATGAGATTCTCTAAATTGATCTACTTTGAACAAAAGGACCGAACAATTCTGCCCTCTAATGTGATATGTTAATTTTATAAATTGCCATAAAGCAATAGCAAGAGATAGGACAATTATTCATTGATAACCCGCTCCGTAAATCTTTGAGTTTAATTTTAAACTAATAAATTTAGTTTTCTTTTCCAATCGATAATGAGTAGCCATGCTGATGCAATAGAGCATGTTGTCTTGCTTGATCTAAGTCATTAGCAACCATCTCTGCAATCATTTTATCTAAAGTAATTTCTGGAACCCAGCCGAGTTTTTCCTTAGCTTTAGTCGGATCACCCAAGAGTGTCTCTACTTCAGCAGGGCGGTAGTAGCGGGGATCAATCTCAACAATCACATCACCCACTTTTAAGGCAGGTACTTTATCGCCTTCTATAGACATCACAATTGCTTTTTCATTCGCAGCAGCACCTTCAAACTTCAGAGTGATACCGAGTTCTTTGGCGCTGCGGATGATAAATTCACGGACGGTGAATTGAATACCAGTAGCAATCACAAAGTCTTCTGGCTTATCTTGCTGAAGCATTAACCACTGCATGCGCACGTAGTCTTTGGCATGTCCCCAGTCACGAAGGGCATCGATATTCCCCATAAACAAGCACTTCTCAAGGCCTTGGGAAATATTGGCCAAACCCCGAGTCACCTTGCGGGTCACAAAGGTTTCACCACGGCGCTTAGATTCATGATTAAACAGAATACCGTTACAAGCATACATACCATAAGCTTCACGGTAATTGACGGTAATCCAGTAGGCATACATTTTTGCTACAGCATAAGGACTTCGTGGATAAAAGGGGGTTGTTTCTTTTTGTGGGATCTCTTGGACTAAGCCATAGAGTTCAGAAGTGGATGCTTGATAAAAACGGGTTTTCTTTTCTAATCCTAAAATACGGATTGCTTCCAACATCCTTAGTGGACCGATAGCATCAACATCGGCTGTGTACTCAGGTAATTCGAACGAAACGGCTACGTGCGATTGTGCTCCTAAGTTGTATATCTCATCGGGTTGGCATTCTTGAATAATGCGCACCAAATTACTAGCGTCAGTTAAGTCGCCGTAATGAAGAATAAAATTAGGATGATTTACATGGGGATCTTGATAAAGATGATCAATACGCTCGGTATTAAAAGAAGATGAACGTCGCTTAATACCATGAACAACGTAGTCTTTTTCCAATAAAAACTCGGCAAGGTAAGAGCCATCTTGGCCGGTAATGCCAGTAATTAAAGCGACTTTTTGTTTACTCATATTCAACTCTTATTCTAAATTAAATTTTACCGCAAATATTTTCTTTACCCAAATAACTTTCCGATTGTACTTCAATAATTTCTATTAGAACTCGCTACATTAGTTTAGCGTTCTTTTATCTTGTAATATTTCAGGTAACCTAAGTGAAGACCTAAGAACAGGAGAGCGAGTATAGCGTGCTCGTGGTGGAAGGTGGAGTTCACAAAACCCACACCGCAGGTCACAATCCAGGCACTTAAGGATGCACCCCACATGTAAGATCCCTGGGTTGATGTTTTGAGTTTACGATAGCTTCTAATTAAGGTTACTAGCCAGCTAGCCATAAAGACTATTAAGACGATGAAGCCCACGACACCCCTCTCAACGAGCGAGGTGAGGTAGAGACTGTGGCTGTGGCCATGCTGGATCGCATAATTTTTTTCGTCAAAGGGCACATCTCTTTCCGCTCTAGACTTCTTGAGGTCGTCTAAGGTGATGCGGTTCCAGTTCCCGTTGCCAACACCAAATACGGGGTAAAAACGTGCGGCCTCGAATGATACATTCCACACACGATCACGATCCGAGAGTATGTCGTTTGCATTCTGATTGTTTATTTGTTTTTGGATAATAGCAGCATTCATGACGGGCATGAGGGCTAAGACGATGGCGAAGAGCGCGAAGGCAATAGCCTTAATCTTCTTAGGATTTGGGATGAGTAAGATAATAAGAGATAGGCGGATGAGACTGATACCAAAGACGCCGCGACTCTGGCCTATGATGATGCTCACAAAAAATATAATCGGCAAAAGAATGAGTCCTAGTCTTTTAATGAGGCTAACATCGCGCCAGATGCTCAGAGTGGCACTTAATGCGGCGCCTAAGATAATACCTAAATAGATCGCCGAGTGGTTGACGTGTCCCACTGAGTGGAGTTGAAGTGTGTCCTTAGTGTGGATCACCATGTATTGAATCAAGCCCCATGCTAAGGGCGGTAGGGCTCCCAGAATAGTCAACCATACGATCCAGGTTATTTCTTTTTGATGATAACGGGTCCGACTCAAAAGCCAGGCAAAGCTGGTCCAGATTAGGATGCTCCTGAAGCCACCCCACTCAGCACCATTTGGGATGCCAGCAAAGATAGCACTCAAAAAAGCAGAAGCGATGTAGCTTAAAAAAATCCAGTCCCAGAGCCGCCAGGGGTCTTTGATTTTTTTGGCGTATTGACGGTAGAGAGATGTAACTAGGAATAAAATCAGGAAGATATTTTTTGGGGCTTCAAAACTTGGAAGACTTAAGAGCATCAAGCTTAAAAAAATAAGCTCTAAATATTTTAGCGGGTCTTTGAGAAATTCTTTTTTAATTCCTTTAATTTTGTTTAAAAGCATTGAGTTTAATTTTTTAAAATTAAACCTTGATTTGTCTTACGAGAGAAATGAATAATCCCAAACCAAAACCTAAAAATAATCCTAGAAGTATCCCAAGCTTTAAAGATGGAAAAGATTTTTTTTCAATATTGATAGGGAGCACTTTATCAGCGGGTTTAGTTTGTTCTGAAGAAAGATCGGTTTTAATTTTATTAATTTCAGTCATGATTTGTTTAATCTCGTTACTGTTAAATAAAATCATATTGGTATAAAGTAAATCAACTGCGAAGCGCTCACCATTTGTTTTTAATTCTTTTACCTGCTTATCATTTAATTTACTTTTAAACTCTTCAGCATTTTTTAATTTTTCTTCTGCAAGCTTCAGTTCATTATTTTTTGATTGAATAAGTGGATCGATAATTTTATTTTGACTCAAGCGAATATCATCAATGATGCTATTTAAGCAATTTTTAATGATTGTTTTATTTTTGTCTTGTTTTTGAAGTTGAATAAGGTCGCCATCTTTTGTCACCGAGGCTTTCACTACACTAGATAAATTGTAGTCGATATCCTTATCCTTATCCTTATCCTTATAAAATTCAGGGTTACAATTTAAAAATGTCTCTTTTGAATAATAGCTATTCATATCAAGTTTGGTCACGGTGATTTTTGGAGCTACCACAAAAACACCTGCAATTTTAGCAGAGGAAATCAAGACAGATCCCTTATAAGTGGGCCCAGCAATTTTTCCAAGAATGCCGCCTAGGATACCACCTATTATTACAAAAAAAAGAATTCCTCTTAAATTACCTTTAAAGAATTGGATGATATCAAGGAGTGAAATGTCATCATCAAAAGGAGTTTGTGCGGGAGGTTTGGTTGTCATAAGAAGGTCTATTTATAATAAATTGAGACTTATTATAAATAGATTTGTAAAGAATAGACAACAAAACAATATTTGAAGAAAGGTTTTTACTTTCCTCAAAGGAGCATTTAAAAATTAACCGCCGATATGTTTAGTTCCACGTACTTTGGCTAAAATCACTTGACGCTGACGCTCAGTTAAACTTTTAAGCTTCTCAGGCGTGTGTGAATTATAACAGTGAGGGCATGAGATCCCCGGTGTGTATTTGTCACTTTTCATATCGTCTTTAGATAGCGGGTAACGGCAGGCATAACATTGGTCAAATTCACCCACTTCGAGACCGTGCTTAATCGCAACCCTTTGGTCAAATACAAAGCATTCGCCTTGCCATAAACTTTTCTCAGGAGCCACTTCCTCTAGGTATTTGAGAATCCCGCCTTCCAAGTGATAGACCTCATCAAATCCTTCCGACATCATGTAGGAGGATGCTTTTTCACAACGAATGCCACCGGTACAAAACATCGCGACCTTTTTATGTTTCTTTGGATCAAAATGCGTCTTCACGTATTCGGGGAACTCGCGGAAGGTATTGGTTTTAGGATTCACTGCATTTTTAAAAGTACCAATTGCATACTCATAATCGTTACGTGTATCAATCAAGACCACTTCAGGATCTGAAATAATGGCATTCCAGTCTTGAGGTTTGACATATTTACCTACCACTTTAGTGGGCGATACACCGGGGACTCCTAGCGTCACGATCTCTT
>JACCDP011096993.1_pt1 | contig 26731 bp, 34 predicted proteins | sample 7445841 | NCBI WGS metagenome assembly JACCDP01 (sample SAMN15323441, study PRJNA562643) | freshwater metagenome | isolation source: river surface water | place: USA:Blue River Watershed | collected 2017-08-17 | reverse complement strand
TTCCAAGTTGCCAATGCTTTTGAGGTTGCGCCTGAGCAATTGTCCAAATGGTGAAGCCTCAGGAAGGTTGGTGTAGAGGGTTTTGAATGGCAGGTCAGGGGCTTTGCGCAACTGAAAGCCGCAAGCGGACAGCCACCCCGCCACCGATGCCGCACCGCCAACGCGAATGGCTTGCTGCAGCCATGCCCTGCGAGAACCCAAGGAGGCGGGGTGGGCGTGTGGCATCAAATCACCAGGTTCACCAAGCGCCCAGAGACGATGATGATTTTTTTCGGGGCCGCGCCTTGCGACTGCTTTTGAAACGCGTCGCTGGCCAATGCCGCTTGCTCAATGCTGGCCTTGTCGGCTTGCGCACTCACTTTCAACGAACCGCGCAACTTGCCATTGACTTGCAACATCAACTCTATCTGGTCTTGTACCAAGGCGGTTTCATCCACGTTAGGCCATGGCGCATCCAGCAACGCGCCCAGCGTGTTCACATACCCCAATTCGCCCCATAAATGGTCGCTGATGTGCGGGCACACGGGGTACAGCACCCGCAACAACACTGACACGCATTCTGACAAGGCGGCGCCGTCTTCTGCGCTGTCGCTCAACGACGCATCTTCCAAAGTGTTGAGCATCTTCATCACTGCCGAGACCACGGTGTTGTATTGCATGCGCTCGTAGTCGTAATTGGCCTGCTTGAGCACACTGTGGACATGCAAACGCAAGGCTTTGGCTTCCTCGCTGAACGCCACGGCTTGCCTGCGGTCCACCGCCATCCCTTGGGCAATGTGTGTTTTGTGCTTGTGCGCAAAATTCCATACCCTGCGCAAGAAACGGAAACTGCCTTCCACCGCAGAATCGTTCCATTCCAAGGTGGCTTCGGGCGGCGCGGTAAACATGGTGTAGAGACGCGCGGTGTCGGCGCCGTAACGCTCAATCAAGTCTTGCGGATCGACACCGTTGTTCTTGCTTTTGCTCATCGTGCCCACGCCTTCGTAGGTGATGGCCGTGCCCGCTGGCAAATCGCCTTTGGCTTCTTTCAAGACCGCGCCAATGACTTTGCCACTGGCATCATGCTGGTCCTGCACTTCGTGTGGCCAAAAATATTCGATGCCGCCTTTGGCCGCTTTGCGCGAGTAGATGTGGTTGAGCACCATGCCTTGCGTCAACAACTTGGTGAACGGCTCATCCACGTTCACCAGACCCAAGTCGCGCATCACCTTGGTCCAAAACCGCGCATACAGCAAATGCAAGATGGCGTGTTCAATGCCACCGATGTACTGGTCCATGCCACTGCCACCCGTGGCTACGCCTTGTTGCCGCATCCAATATGCCGTGCCCTCAGCGACCATGTGTTCGTCATTGGTGGGGTCGCAATAGCGCATGTAGTACCAACTCGAATCGACAAACGTGTCCATGGTGTCGGTTTCGCGTCTGGCGGGTTTGCCACAAGTGGGACACACCACGCCTTTGTGAAACCCCTCGTGCTTGTGCAAGGGGTTGCCTGACCCGTCAGGAATGCAGTCTGGGGGCAACACCACCGGCAAATCTTTTTCAGGCACGGGCACGGCGCCGTGTTCATCGCAATGGATGATGGGAATCGGTGTGCCCCAATAACGCTGGCGACTGACACCCCAGTCGCGCAAACGCCAGGTGATTTTTTTCTCGCCCAAGCCTTTGGCAGCAAGCAACTCGGAGACTGTGTTCACGGCGTCTTTGAAATGAAGACCGTCGAGTGCGCCAGAATTCACGCACACGCCGTCTTTGGTGGCATACCACTCTTGCCACACTTGGTGATCGAAAAATGTTGCAGCCTTCGCTTGGTGAGCGCCAGCAACACTGACCACCTGCTTGATGCTCAACCCGTACTTCAGCGCAAATTCAAAATCCCGCTCGTCATGCGCCGGCACACCCATGACCGCGCCGTCGCCATAACTCATCAACACATAGTTGCCGATCCACACCGGTACTTGTTCGCCCGTCACCGGATGCGTCACCTTCAAACCCGTGTCCTTGCCAACTTTCTCTTTCAATGCCAACTCGGCTTCGGTGGTGCCGCCGGCTTTGCATTCTTCGACGAAGCGCGCCAAACCAGGATCACCCGCCGCCGCATACAAAGCCAACGGATGCTCGGGTGCGACCGCGCAAAACGTCACGCCCATGATGGTGTCAGCGCGCGTGGTGAACACATGCATTCGGCCGTCTTGTATCAACTGACCTTTGGCATCGCGAATGTCATGTGTGAATGCAAAACGCACACCTTCACTTTTGCCAATCCAGTTTTCTTGCATCAACCGCACTTTGTCCGGCCAGCCGTTCAACGTGGCATTCGGGTTGCCGATTTGCACATGGTCCAGCAACTCTTGTGCGTAATCGGTGATCTTCAGGTAGTAGCCAGGAATTTCGCGCTTCTCCACCACCGCGCCGGTGCGCCAGCCTTTGCCGTCGATGACTTGTTCGTTGGCCAACACGGTTTGGTCCACCGGGTCCCAATTCACCACTTGGGTCTTGCGGTAGGCGATGCCTTTGTCGAGCATCTTCAAAAACAACCACTGGTTCCATTTGTAGTAACTCGGATCACAGGTCGCCACTTCACGCGACCAGTCGATGGCCAGTCCCATGGCTTGCATCTGCTGCTTCATGTAGGCGATGTTGTCGTAGGTCCATTGGGCCGGTGGCACGCCATTTTTCAAAGCAGCGTTTTCCGCAGGCAAACCAAACGCATCCCAACCCATGGGCATGAGGACGTTGAAACCTTTCATGCGCAAATGGCGCGTGAGCATGTCGTTGATGGTGTAGTTGCGCACATGGCCCATGTGCAATTTGCCGCTGGGGTAGGGCAACATGGAGCACGCGTAGTACTTGGGTTTGGATGCGTCCTCGGTGACGCGGTAGACATCGGCTTGTTTCCAAGCGGCCTGCACGGCTCGCTCGATGGCGGATGCGGTGTATTCGGGATGGGTACCGCTGTGACGCGGTGCGGTGGTATCGGTGTGTGACATGGGGCTCAATAAGAAACCCCGTGCGCGCTCAGTTGCGCGTTGCCGGGGGAGTGGTCTCGATTTTAGGCGCAGCAGGCTGCACAGCCAGCGACACGCTGCGCAACTCCGATTTTTGAATTTCGGCCATGGCCTCGGCCACACGCCCGTAAGCCACGGTTTTGTCGATGTTCAATTGCACTTCGCTGGCCTGTGCAGACTGCGCTCTGAGACTGAGCGCTGCCGCCAGCTGGGCCATGGGCAATGCCTGGCCATCGACTGAAACCTGACCTTCGGCATCGATGTTGATTTCAAGCGGTGCGGTTTTGGCCGAGCCCGCGGGCACATCCACCTCTGGCAATGCCATCTGCAACGCACCCGTCATCAAGGGCGCGGCGATGATGAAAATCACCAACAACACCAACATGACATCCACCAATGGCGTGACATTGATGTCAGCCATGGGCGTGTGCGACGGGCGCGGTTCGAATTCTCCAAATGCCATGGTGCACCTCAGGGCGTTGGCAGCGACTTGGCTTGCGCCAGCGCCCGCAAATCGTAAGCCAGGCCTTCGAGTTCGGTGTCCAAGCGGGCCAAACGCCGGCCCATCAGGTTGTAGGCCATGACCGCGGGAATGGCGACAGCCAAACCTGCGGCGGTCATCACCAGCGCTTCGCCGACCGGTTGCGCCACTTTGTCGATGGTGTACTGCCCAGCCACCGCCAAATGGGTGAGCGCGTGGAAAATGCCCCAGACCGTGCCCAGCAATCCCACAAAAGGCGCGGTCGAGCCGATGGTGGCCAGCAGGTCTTGGCCAAACTGCAAGCGGGCACGAACCGCCTGCAAACCTTCGCGCAAGCGACGGGTCAATTGGTCAGACGCGGCCACTTGCGACGACAAACCTTGCGCTGGGTGCGTGATGGCATCGAGCAAAGGCATGAACATGGCTTGGGAGTCAACGGCCAACCAATGCGCGCGCGCTTGCGCCCAGTCACCCGCTTGCCAAAACAAGGCCTTGCACGCCAACAGTTGCCGTATCGACCGATGCAACAGCCAAGATTTGTACACAATGATGAACCAGCTCGACACCGACATCAACAACAGCAGCACAGACACCGCGACGCTCACCCCGTCGCTTGGCAAAGCCATGTCGAGCCTGTTCATCTGTCGGTGTGGGCAGCGCTCAAGCCCAAGACGTCAAACATGTCGAACAACCCCGCAGGTTGTTGGGCAAGAAACCTGACCGCGCGCAAACTGCCTTGGGCATAGGTGCTGCGACTGGCTGATTTGTGGGTGATTTCAATCCGCTCACCTTCCGTGGCGAACATGACGGTGTGGTCCCCGACGATGTCTCCACCGCGAATGGTGGAAAAACCGATGCTGCCGGGCAGTCTCTCACCGGTGTGCCCATACCGCTCGTAGACAGCGCAATCTTTCAAGTGGCGACCTTGGGCCGCGGCGATCACCTCGCCCATTTTCAAGGCCGTGCCGGACGGTGCATCGACTTTGTGCTTGTGGTGCGCCTCGGTGATTTCAATGTCATAGCCATCGCTCAACGCCACCGCAGCCATTTGCAGCAACTTGAGCGTGACATTCACGCCCACGCTCATGTTCGGCGCCATCACGATGGCAATGTCTTTGGCCGCCGCTTGAATCTCGGCTTTTTGGGCGTCTGTGAAGCCCGTGGTGCCAATCACCATTTGCACACCCAAACGCCGACACACCGCCAGGTGCTGCTTCGTCCCTTCGGGTCGTGTGAAATCGATCAGCACTTGGGCATGTTGCAAACCGGCAGACAGGTCGCTGGTGATGGGCACACTGGCCGGTTGACCCAAGAACGCCGCCGCATCGACACCCAAATGCGGGCTGTCGGGCAGGTCTAAGGCAGCGGCCAATTGGGTATCTGGGGCCTGCATCACCGCTTCGATCAACATGCGCCCCATGCGACCACCTGCACCCACAATGGCAATGCGGCGAGGGGTTGTGAGGGCGGGATTCATTCGATCGACCTTTATCTGGCGGGAGATTCCAAAGGCGGGTAAGTCTTGCGCGGCAATGACGCATCGGGCGCCGACTCAGGCAAACTGCTGCTCACTGCATCCGACTTGAATTTGTCCAATTCCTGCGCTGTGGCTTGTAAGCGGGGCACTTTTTTTCGGTCTTCGGGCACGCTCAAACGCTCGGCAAATTCAGATTCACTGGGCAAATCGTCGCCCTCGGCTCGGAAAAACGCATCATTTTGGAAAAACACCGACAGCTTGCGTTGCTGTGGTTGCGTGCCCTTGCGTTGAATGGTGAACGCATAGTCCCACCGGTCGGCATGGAACACACTGGCAATCAAGGGGGTGCCCAAAATCTCCTTGACTTGGTTTCGGGTCATGCCGGGGCGCAGCGCCTGCACCTGTTCTTTCGAAACGAAATTGCCTTGCACCACCTCAATCCGGTAGGGGGTGACCTTGCGCATGGCGCGGGCTACCGGGTCATCGACCAATGCGCATGCCGCCAGCGTGGACAGCAGCAAAAGACCGCAGCTGCGCGCCAGTAGAGGTTGCAAAGGAGTCATGTTGGGGGTTGTGCGAGATATGATGAAAGCATTGTAACGACGGGTGGTGACAGCCCGAACTCGGTTGCGAAAGGTACCCATGCAATCCATCGGCGATTTGAAAAACACCGGCTTGAAAGCCACGCTGCCGCGCATCACCATTTTGGAGTTGTTCCAAAAAAGTGGGCAGCGGCACATGAGTGCGGAGGATGTTTACCGCCTCGTGCTGCATGAACGTGCTGACATTGGCCTGGCCACGATTTACCGCGTGCTGATGCAGTTTGAACAAGCCGGTTTGCTCACGCGCAGCCAGTTCGAAAGTGGCAAAGCGGTGTATGAGTTGAACGAAGGACAACACCACGACCATTTGGTTTGCTTGGACTGTGGTCGGGTTGAAGAATTTTTTGACGAAGAGATTGAAAAGCGCCAGCATGACATTGCGCGCGCCAAAGGCTTTGAGATTGCCGACCATGCCCTGAGCTTGTACGCGCATTGCACGCGCAAACCCTGTCCGTTCAAAAACGCTTAATCGATGCGGTTGGCATCCATGGCCTCGCGGTGCCGCGACACGAATTTTTCATAGGTGTCAATCCCACGCAATTGCAAAATCGTGTTGCGCACCGCGGCTTCGACCAACACCGCGATGTTGCGCCCGGCCACCACCTGAATCACCACTTTGCGCACCGCAATGCCCAGCACATCCTCGGTCAGAGGCTCGTGTGGCAATCGGTCGTAATCCCGCTCCAGCGTTTCTTTGCGTACCAAATGCACGATCAGTTTGAGACGCATTTTGCGACGCACCGCGGTCTCGCCAAAAATGGCTTGGATGTCGAGCAAACCAATGCCGCGCACCTCCAACAGGTTTTGCAGCAAAGCGGGGCAACGGCCTTCTAGCGTGGTTTGGTTGATGCGGTACAGGTCCACCGCGTCATCGGCCACCAAGCCATGGCCGCGCGAGATCAACTCTAAGCCCAATTCACTTTTGCCCAAGCCCGATTCGCCGGTGATCATGACACCCATGCCCAGAATGTCCATGAACACCCCATGCAAAGTGGTGCGGTCGGCAAAATGCTTGGACAAATAAGCGCGCAACAAATCGATCACAAAGGCGGCCGATTCATGGGTCACAAACATGGGAATTTGCGCCTCTTCGCACATGCTCAGCAGCGCAGGCGTGGGCGTTTGCCCATCGGCCACCACCAACACCGGCGGCACCAAGGTCACGATGCGCGACACCCTGCGCTCGCCAATCTGTGGGTCTGAGTGCTGCAGGTACGCTATTTCACGCTCGCCCAACACTTGCAGACGGTAGGGGTGGATGTAGTTCAGGTAGCCCACCAAGTCTGCGCCGGAGCGGGCCATGCGCACAGCGACTTCGTCAAAATGCCGCTCGGTAGCGCCTTTGCTGGCCACCCATTGCCAATCGAGTTTTTTGTGAAAATCTTCGAACAGGACGTCAGCGCTGACGGCGGTGGGTTTCAAAGCGACAGACTCAAGCGGTTTGGACCGATTGCCAATGGGTGATCAGCGCATGCAGCTCCTGGGCATCGCGGCTGAGTTTGAGCTTGTCTCGCAAACTGGCGTCGCTCAGCATTTCAGCAATTTCAGACAAAATTTCCAAATGCTTTTGCGTGGAAGCTTCGGGCACCAGCAGGAAGATCATCAAGTTGACCGGTTTTTCGTCAGGCGAGTCAAACCCGATGGGTTCGGCCAACAAGAACACCGCCGCCAAGGGTGATTTCATGCCTTTGATGCGGCCATGGGGAATGGCCACGCCGTAGCCCAAACCGGTGGAACCCAATCGCTCTCGCGCAAACAAACTGTCGGCGACCAAGGCCCGGTTCAGGCCATGCAAATTTTCAAACAACAAACCCGCCTCTTCAAAAGCGCGTTTTTTACTGGTGGCATCCACCTGCACCAAGGCTTGGGCAGGGGGCAAGATGGCAGCGAGTCTGTTCATGATTGGGGGCTGATTATGCACCTAGATGCGGGGCCAAGCCAGGGTAAATGTTGATATCTTTTTGCCACGTGTCAAGAAAAAGCCGCCTGGGTCACAGGCGGCCGCTTCAACGCACGCAAGAGGTCAATTCAAATGGTTCCGTTTGGCACTGGGGTGCTGGTGGTCTTGAATCCGGTCCTTGTGACGCACCACTTGGCGATCGAGTTTGTCGACCAATTCATCGACGGCAGCATACAAATCCTCGCTGGCACTTTCCGCGAACAAATCGTTGCCTTTCACATGGATATTGCACTCCGCGCGTTGTCGCCCCTCTTTTTCCTTTTGGTTCTCGATGGACAACAGCACGCGAACGTCTACCACCTGGTCAAAGTGCCGCATGATGCGGTCGAGTTTTTGGGTGACATAGCCACGCAGTGCCGGCGTGACTTCGAGGTGATGACCACTGATCGTTAAATTCATACAAACCCTCCAGACATGCGCCTGTTCGCAACGCCCCGGCAACATGCCAAAGCGGTGACAGGTCGGCTCCACTATGCACCTTGTCTGGCAAAAAAGCAAACCCCCCGGCGGGCGGCCCTGTTGGGCGCAGGGCGGCAGAGGTGGGGACCTGCACGAGGGGCTTGATTGGCCTCAGGCGGAGGCAGCTTGGGGCTCGGCCGTGTGCATCTTGACCCGTTGCGCCAGCCAGTAAGCCACCACTGACGCGGCAACCCCTGCCAGCGCACACAGCCAATAATGGGTGACCTGCCCTTGCGGGTTGCGTTGTATCAACAAACCGCCCACCCAAGTCGCGATGCCAATCGACACGGACTGCACCGCACCGTTGAGGGACATGAACGCGCCGCGAAATTGGGGCTGCGCCGCCGAGGTCAGCAAAGCCATGCCGGGAATCATGCGGGCATTCATGCAGAAAAACAGGCTGGCCGACACCAGCAGCACCCATGGCAATGCCATGGGTTGCATGAGGGTGGTCAATGTCATGGGCACCATGGACACCAGCAGCATGCGCTGAAACATTTGGCGTTTGCCGACCCGGTCGGTCAGCATACCGATCCACCTTGCACTCAGCAAGGTCACGATGCCACCACTCAGGTAAATGAACGGGATTTCGGTTGGCAACAAAATCTGGTTGGCCTGCAAGTAAATGGTGATGTAAGGAATGACGGTGAATGCGGCAAACATCATGGCAAAGGACATCGCCAATGCGCGCCGGTGGTTGCTGTCTGCCCAGACCCCCCGGATCGCGAAAGACAGGTTTTGTCCACGCGCCGTGGCCACGTGCTTGTCCAAGCGCGGCAAGCTCCAAGATGCCAACAAACCGACCACCGCGCAGGCCATGGCGATCGCGATGAAACTGCTGTGCCAGCCCGCGTGGTTCGCCAAAAACAAACCGCTGGGCACACCGACCACCGTGGCCAATGAAAACGACATCATCACCAACCCGGTTGCACGGCCCCGCCTGGCAAACGGGATCACATCCCCGATGATGGTTTGGGTCATGGCCGACAAGATGCCGCCAAACACGCCTGCGGCCACACGCGCCAGCATCAACATGCCATAGGTGGGTGCGAGCGCACAACCCAAAGTGGTCAACGCGAACAACACGTACAGCACCAGCAACAAACGCTTGCGTTCAAACCGGTCGACAAACGAGGCCGCCAGCAAGCCCGCGATGCCAGCGGCAAAAGTGTATGCCGACACCAACAAACCAAACTGGGCGTCACTGATGGCAAACAAGGCCGTCAATTGCGGCCCCAAAGGCATCATGATCATGAAATCGAGCACATGGGTGAATTGAATGCCCGCCAAGGTCAGGAGCAGCGCCAACTCTCTGCGAGGCGTTAATTCAGTGTGCATGGGGTCTCGCTCAGAAAACCCGAGACTTTAACAGTCTGGCCTGTTTGTCACATGGCAGTGCCATAATTCAAAGCTGTTCAGCAACGGAGCAACCTCCTTGGAAACCTACCCCAGTCGGTAGCTTTCGGTCCACTGGCATCAGGCCGGACGGCATCGAAAGCACACCCCCACTTTTCATCCGTCCCTTCACGCACTGAGATTTGCCATGCTCAACATTTTTTCGCTGGCCAACGGCCGCTTGTTTCAAGAAGAGATCTCTTCCCTCGAAGAGCTGTCCCGCTTCCAACCCATTTGGGTGGATTTGGAGTCACCCACTCCCGAAGAAAAGCGTTGGATCAGCCAACACTTTGATGTCCAAGTGCCGGACGATGCGATGGACGAAGACATCGAAGAATCTGCGCGTTTTTACGAGGAAGACAACGGCGAGTTGCATATTCGCTCTGACTTCTTGATCGCCGACATCGATGCGCCGCGCGCGGTTCGCGTGGCTTTCATCTTGAACCAACACAACGCTGCACTGAAAAGCCACGGGGTTTTGTTTTCCGTTCACGAAGAGGACCTGCCGGTGTTTCGCTTGTTGCGCCTGCGCGCGCGGCGTGCGCCCGGTTTGATTGAAGACGCCAAAGACGTGTTGCTTGAGTTGTTTTCTGCCGATGCCGAATATTCCGCGGACACGCTCGAAGGCATTTACGACGAGTTGGAAAAAGTCAGCAAGATGGTGTTGTCCGGCGACGTGACCGACGAACTCGCCGGTGACGTGCTGGCCGAAATCGCCAGGCAAGAAGATTTGAACGGCCGCATCCGCCGCAACATGATGGACACCCGCCGCGCGCTGAGTTTCACCATGCGACTGCGCATGCTCAACACCGAGCAATTTGATGACGCGCGGCAAATTCTGCGTGACATCGACTCCTTGGACAGCCACACCGCCTTCCTGTTTGACAAGATCAACTTCTTGATGGATGCCACTGTCGGTTTCATCAACATCAACCAAAACAAGATCATCAAAATTTTCTCGGTGGCCAGCGTCGCTTTGTTGCCACCCACCTTGATCGCCAGTGTCTACGGCATGAATTTTCAATTCATGCCAGAGCTGCAATGGTCGTTGGGCTATGGCTATGCACTGCTGCTCATGGCGGCGAGTGCGGTGGTGCCGATGGTGTATTTCCGTCGGCGCGGTTGGCTGAAATAAACCGCGCGATTGCCAGCACTACGCTTCAAACAATTTCTTTAACGCGGCTTCGTTCGGCTGACGCACCACGCCTTTTTCGGTGATCAAGGCGGTGACCAATTCGGCGGGCGTGACATCGAAAGCGGGATTGCGCACTTTCACGCCCTCAGGCGCCCAACGCTGTCCGCCAAAACCGGTGACCTCATCCGGGTTGCGCTCTTCGATGGGAATCGCGTCGCCATGGGGCAAGCTCATGTCGATGGTGGACAACGGGCAAGCCACGTAAAACGGGATCTGGTGTCGATGCGCCAGCACCGCCACCATGTAAGTGCCGATCTTGTTGGCCACATCGCCATTGGCCGCCACCCGGTCGGTGCCGACCACAACCGCGTCGATCTCACCATGCTTCATCAAATGGCCCGCCATGTTGTCGGTGATCAACGTCACAGGGATGTGTTCTTGCACCATCTCCCAAGCGGTCAAGCGCGCACCTTGCAAAAAAGGGCGGGTCTCATCGGCATACACACTGATGCGCTTGCCAGCTGCCACGGCCGAACGAAACACGCCGAGCGCTGTGCCATGGCCTGCCGTCGCCAACGCGCCTGCGTTGCAATGCGTCAGCACCCTGGCGCCATCGGCAAGCAAGTTGGCCCCATGCGCACCCATGGCTTGGTTGATGCGCACATCTTCGTCAGCGATGTCGTGCGCCAATGTCAGCAAACCATTGGCCAATTCGGGCTGGGGCAAATGGGCATGTGCCGTTTGGTGTTGCCGCATGCGTTGCAACGCCCAAAACAAATTGACCGCGGTGGGCCGGCTGGCCGCCAGCACCTCAAAGCCATGCGCCATGGCTTGGGTAAACGCTTTCGCCTCTGTGTGTTGGTGCGCCAAGGCTTGCAATGCCACGCCATAAGCCGCCGCACACCCGATGGCAGGTGCGCCTCGCACCACCATGCTGCGAATGCCTTGCGCCACTTCATCTGCGTTGGCATAAGACAGGTATTCAAACCGCATAGGCAAAATGCGTTGGTCAATCATTTCCAGGCGGCCATTGCGCCAGCGCAATGTTTCGACGACGCCAGTTTTGGTGCTGCTGCTCATGTGTTGGTCTGCCCGTAGGTTTTGAATTTGTCGTGTACCGCTTGCATTTGTGCAGCATCCAAAATGTGCGGCTCCCCCAGTTGCAAAGCAATGCCATATTGCTCGCACAAGGACTCCACCTCCACAGCCACGGCGACGGCGCGTTTCAAATCTGTGCCCAAGGCGATCAAGCCGTGGTTGCCCAACAAACACGCGCGCCGGTCTTGCAGTGCCGCCAAGGCATGGTCTGACAAGGTTTGTGTGCCAAACAAGGCATAAGGCGCGCAACGGATGGTGTCGCCCCCGGCGATGGCGATCATGTAGTGAAATGCGGGAATGTCTCGGTGCAAGCAAGAAAACGCGGTCGCATACCGAGAGTGTGTGTGCACCACCGCATGGATATCGTGGCGCGACATGAGTATGTCCCGGTGGAAACGCCATTCGCTGGAAGGTTTGCCGGGCCCGAGTGCTTGCCCGTCAAAGTTCATGCTGACCATGGCGTCTGGGTGCAGGTCTTGGGCAGGCACGCCCGACGGGGTCACCAGCCAAGTCGATCCGTTTCGCACCGACAGATTGCCTGTGCTGCCTCGGTTCAGGCCCGTGGCGTCCAACCGCAATGCCGCTTCGCACATTTGTGCGCGCAAGCTGCTTTCGTCAACCGGCAAGCCCATGGTCAGTGGCGCGACAACACACGTCCCGCCACGGCATCCAGTTGTTTGACCAACGCCGGGTCGCGCGCTTGCGGTGACGTGATCAAGGCGAACGTCAATGCATGCCGGCAAGCGCATGCTGGGCCGTGCGTGTCTGCGGCGAGCGAGGGTGTGACGGCTTTGACCAAAGAACGGGCGTTGTCCGCATTGGCCATCATCACTTTGACAATGGCGTCCACTGTGACCGCGTCATGGTCTGGGTGCCAGCAATCAAAGTCGGTCACCATGGCCACCGAGGCGTAGCAAATTTCAGCCTCGCGCGCGAGTTTGGCCTCGGGCATGTTGGTCATGCCGATGACGTCGCAGCCCCATTGACGGTACAGACGGGATTCAGCCAAGGTAGAGAACTGCGGCCCTTCCATCACCAAATACGTGCCGTTTCTGACCACGGGCAAGGTCAAACGACGGGCCGCGGCTTCCAAGTGGTCGCCCAACCGGTTGCACACAGGATGCGCCATCGACACATGGGCCACCAGACCGGTGCCAAAGAAACTTTTTTCGCGGGCAAAACTGCGGTCGATGAACTGGTCAACGATGACAAACGTGCCCGGAGGCAAGGATTCTTTCAGTGACCCCACGGCACTGACCGACACCAAGTCGGTCACGCCAGCACGTTTGAGCGCATCGATGTTGGCGCGGTAATTGATGGCCGATGGCGGGATCTTGTGGCCGCGCCCATGGCGGGGCAAAAACACCATGGGCTGACCGTCCAAATGCCCGAACAGGCATTCATCAGAGGGCTCGCCAAACGAAGATTCGATCTTTCGCCATTGCTTGTCTTGCAATGCATCGATGTCATACACACCGCTGCCGCCGATGATGCCAATCACGCCTTTGGCAGAGGGCTGGTTGCTCATGCGATGTGTCCCCCGTCAATCTCGCTTTATTCGATCGCCTTGACCATGTCTTCCACCACTTTTTTGGCGTCGCCAAACACCATCATGGTTTTGTCCATGTAAAAGAGTTCGTTGTCCAAACCGGCGTAACCCGCAGCCATGGAGCGCTTGTTGACGATCACGGTTTTGGCTTTGTAGGCTTCCAAAATCGGCATGCCGTAAATCGGGCTGCCTTTGATCATCGCGGCGGGGTTGACCACGTCGTTCGCGCCCAAAATGATCGCCACATCAGCCTGACCGAATTCGCCGTTGATGTCTTCCATTTCAAACACTTGGTCATAAGGCACTTCGGCCTCGGCCAGCAACACGTTCATGTGCCCCGGCATGCGCCCAGCCACAGGGTGGATCGCATACTTCACGGTGATGCCTTTGTGGGTGAGTTTTTCGGCCAACTCTTTCACGGCATGTTGTGCACGCGCTACCGCCAAACCGTAACCGGGCACGATGACCACGGTTTCCGCGTTGCCCAAAATGAAGGCGGCGTCATCGGCACTGCCACTCTTGACGGGGCGTTGTTCGGCGCTGCCTGAGGCGGCTGTGCCTGCATCGCCACCAAACCCGCCCAAAATCACATTGAAGAACGAGCGGTTCATCGCCTTGCACATGATGTAGCTGAGGATGGCGCCAGAAGAGCCCACCAACGAACCCGCGATGATCAACATGCTGTTGTTGAGCGAGAAACCGATGCCTGCCGCTGCCCAACCCGAATAGCTGTTGAGCATGGACACCACGACCGGCATGTCTGCCCCACCAATCGGGATGATGATCAGCACGCCCAACACGAATGACAAAGCCAGCATCAGCAAAAACGCGTTCCAGTCACCAGTGAACATGAAGAACACGCCCAAACCAATGGTGGCCAGACCCATCAACAGGTTGAGCATGTGCTGGCCTGCAAACACCACTGGCGCGCCTTGGAACAAACGGAATTTGTACTTGCCCGACAGCTTGCCAAAAGCAATGACCGAGCCGCTGAAGGTGATGGCGCCGATCGCCGCCCCCAAGAACAATTCCAAACGGTTGCCTTTGGGGATGTCCAAGGTACCCAAGCCTTGCGCCACGATGCCAAAGGCTGACGGTTCGACCACCGCAGCGATGGCAATGAACACCGCCGCCAAACCGATCATGCTGTGCATGAAAGCGACCAGCTCGGGCATCTTGGTCATCTCGACCCGCTGGGCCATGATGGCGCCCGCGCCGCCGCCGATCACCAAGCCGAGCAAGACCCAGCCCAACCCATCTGCGTGACCTGCCAGATTGACGATCAACGCCGCGGTAGTGAGCACGGCAATGGCCATGCCGCTCATGCCAAACAGGTTGCCGCGAATGGAGGTGGTCGGGTGCGACAGTCCTTTGAGCGCCTGAATGAAACAAATGCTGGCAACCAAATACAGAAGTACAACGAGGTTCATGCTCATTTGTCAGCTCCTGCCTTGGGGGCTTTTTTCTTGAACATGTCCAGCATGCGCCGGGTCACCAAAAAACCGCCGAACACATTCACGGCCGCCAGTGCCACGGCCAGCACGCCCATGGTTTTGCCCAGCGGCGTGACGGTCAAAGCGGCAGCCAGCATGGCACCCACAATGATGATGGCCGACACCGCATTGGTCACAGCCATGAGCGGTGTGTGCAAAGCCGGCGTGACGTTCCAAACAACGTGGTAGCCGACGTAAATCGCCAGCACAAAAATGATCAGGTTGGTGATGGTGTGGTCCATGCTTATTTCCTTTTGACGTCGCCGCCTTGCGTCATCAGGCAAGCCGCCACGATGTCGTCTTCCATGTCAACCGTGAAGCCCTTGTCTTTGGGCAACACCAGCTTCAAAAAATCCAGCACGTTGCGTGCATACAAGGCAGACGCGTCTGCCGCTACCAACGCGGGCAAATTGGTTTCACCCACCAAGGTCACCCCGTGCTTGACCACGGTGTGCCCGGCTTCTGTCAGCGGGCAATTGCCGCCGGCAGGCGCTGCCAAATCGACAATCACTGAACCCGGTTTCATGCTTTTGACCATGTCTTCGGTCACCAGCACAGGGGCGGCGCGACCGGGGATCAAGGCGGTGGTGATGACCACGTCGGCCAGCGCGACCCGTTTGGCGACCTCAACCTTTTGCCGTTCAAGCCAGCTGGGCGGCATGGGGCGGGCATAGCCGCCGACACCTTCAGCGGCTTCTTTTTCTTCAGCCGTTTCATAGGGCACATCGATGAATTTCGCGCCCAATGATTCGACCTGCTCTTTGACACTGGGGCGAACATCGGAGGCTTCGATGACCGCGCCCAAACGCTTGGCGGTGGCAATGGCTTGCAAACCCGCCACACCCACCCCCAAAATGACAACGCGGGCGGCCTTGACGGTGCCGGCAGCGGTCATCAACATCGGAAAAAAGCGTTGGTATTTGTCAGCAGCGATCATCACCGATTTGTAGCCGGCAATGTTGGCTTGCGAAGACAGCACGTCCATGCTTTGCGCGCGGGTGGTGCGCGGGGCGGCCTCTAAAGCGAAACTGGTCAGACCGGCAGTGGCCATGCGTTGCAAACCTTCGGCATCAAACGGGTTGAGCATGCCCACCAGCGCCGCGCCCGATTTCATGTGCGGCAATTCGGCGGCAGATGGCGCACGCACCTTGAGCACCAGTTCGGCGCCCAACGCGCCCACTGCATCGGTGATCTGTGCACCCACCGCTTCGTATGCGGCGTCTGTCACGCTGGCGGCCACGCCAGCACCCGATTGCACTTTGAGTGTGTGACCTTGGGCAATGATTTTTTTGGCCGTTTCAGGGGTCACGGCAACACGGGTTTCACCCGCCGTGGTTTCGGCAGGCACGCCAATCAGCATGGTTATCTCCTCTACGCAATGGGCGAGAATCATCGCAGATTCACAACACGCCCGAAAAACAGGGATTTTGCACCATGACCTACCGTTGGAAGCCGAGTGTGACCGTGGCTGGCATCATTGAACAAGAGGGTCGGTATTTGCTGGTGGAAGAACATACGCCCAAAGGCCTCATGTTCAACAACCCTGCCGGTCATTTGGACCCCGGCGAATCGCCATGGGAGGCCTGTGTGCGCGAAGTGTTGGAAGAAACCGCGTACGCCTTTACCCCCACAGCATTGGTGGGTATTTACCTGTCGCGCTTTGGCAAACCGCCGACCCCAGACGACCCGGACGAAGACATCACCTATTTGCGTTTCGCATTCACGGGTGTGTTGGGCCGGCATGACCCTGATCGCCGACTCGACGACGGCATTGTGCGGACCTTGTGGATGGGCATCGATGAGATGCTGGCCAGCCAAGAAAGGCACCGCAGTCGTTTGTTGGTGCGCTGTGCGCAAGACCATGCGCGCGGTATCCGGTTGCCGCTGGACGCGATTTACACCGACCCGAGCGTGTACCTGCCCGGCGGTCCGGCCTGATTCAACGCGCGAGCATTTCAGCGGCGGGATCGTCGGCTTGCATGACAGACTGGGCCCATGGTGCCAAGCGCTGCGTGTCAGCGCGCAACACCTCTTGCTTGACCCGCAAAATTTGCGTCGGGTGCATGGAAAAATAACGCAAGCCCAAGCCCAATAACAGCCGGGTCAAAGCGGGGTCGCCCGCCATTTCGCCGCACAAGGCCACCTCTTTGCCAGCCGCCGCGCCTTGGGCAATGGTGTCTGCCAACAAGCGCAATATCGCGGGGTGCAACGGGTCATACAAATGCGCCACCTGTTCGTCGGCACGGTCGATGGCCAAGGTGTACTGGATCAAATCGTTGGTGCCGACCGATAAAAAATCAAAATGCTTTAAAAACAAAGGCAAGCTGAGCGCCGCCGCAGGCACTTCGATCATGGCACCGACCCGCAAGGGGCCGTAAGGGATGGATTTTTTGTCCAACTGAGCGCGGGCGTGCGCCAACCAATGCAAGGTTTGCGCGATTTCTTTGGCATGCCCAAGCATGGGGATGAGCAAGTTCACCTGTCCGTGGGCCGCCGCCCGCAAAATGGCGCGCAATTGGCTGAGGAACATGCCGGGGTCGGCCAAGCTCCAGCGAATGGCGCGCAAACCCAGTGCGGGATTCAAATGGGCTTGTTCTTTGACCGTGCGATCCAAGGGCTTGTCTGCGCCCACGTCGACACTGCGGATCGTGACGGGCAAGCCTTGCATGCCCTCGACCGCGCGTTTATAGGCTTGGTACTGTTCTTCTTCGTCAGGCAATTTGCCGTCGCGGCCCATGAACAAAAATTCGCTGCGAAACAGTCCGACACCCACCGCGCCCATTTCTACTGCGAGTTGGGTGTCTTCAGGCAATTCGATGTTGGCCAGCAAATGGACGTGTTGGCCGTCGAGCGTGACTGCCGGGGTGTGGCGCAAGCGCGCCAGGCGTTCTCTTTCCAGTTCCGCCTGGCGTTGTTTGAACGCGTATTCGGCCAGGATGATTGGCGAGGGCTCCACAATGATGACGCCCGCATCACCGTCGATGATGACCCAATCGTCTTGCTTGACCAAATGGCTGGCACTGCGCGCGCCCACCACCGCAGGGATGTCCAAACTGCGCGCCACGATGGCGGTATGCGATGTTTTGCCCCCGACGTCCGTGACGAAGCCGGTGAACACGCTTTGTTTGAATTGCAACATGTCCGCGGGCGACAGGTCATGGGCCACCAACACCAGCGGTGCATCATGGCTTTCATCCAACAGCTGGTTTTGTTGCCATGCACTGCCTGGCTTGCGGCCCTTGGGTTGAGGCAAGCTGCTGGGCAAACCTTTCATGTGACGCAACAAGCGCTCCACCACTTGCTCAAGATCGCCTTTGCGTTCGCGCAAATAAGCGTCTTCCATGTCATCAAATTGACGGGCCACCACTTCCAGTTGCGAGGTCAACGCCCATTCGGCGTTGTACAAGCGGGCGGTGACCCAATGCTTCACGCCATCGGCCAGCATCTCGTCTTGCAACAACATCATGTGCACCTCAAGCAGCGCAGGCAGCTCTGGCGGTGCGTCCTTGGGCACGGATTGGTGCAGCCGCTGGACCTCGGCCATGACCGCGCTGCGCGCCTGCGTGATGCGCTCGAGTTCCTCTTCCACTTGCGCAGGCTTGATGAAATAGTGCGCCACATCCACGCGGCTGCTGGCCACGAGCACGGCCTTGCCAATCGCGATGCCGCGCGCAACAGCCAATCCGTGGATGGAGAACGTCATCTCGGCCTCACGCGCCTTCGCCGAATTTGTCGTTGATCAACGCGAGCAGCGCGTCGAGGGCTTCTTTTTCCTGATCGCCCACGGTTTCGATTTCAATGTCCGTGCCCATGCCCGCCGCCAACATCATCACGCCCATGATGCTTTTGGCATTCACGCGCCGCTCGCCTCGGGAAATCCACACCTGACAAGGAAAACTGCCCGCCAGTTTGGTGAGCTTGGCTGACGCTCTGGCGTGCAAGCCCAGCTTGTTGATCACGGTAATCGTTTGTTTCATAAAAGCCTGTTCTTTTGGTGTTCAAGAACTGCTGTTGAGTTGAATCACCCCTTGCGTGCCGCCATCGAGCGCGCGCCGGGTTAACTCGTCTAAATTTTCATGGCGGTAGCACACGGTGCGCAGCAACATGGGCAAATTGACACCGGCCACCAGTTTGGCGTCTTGCGTGCACACCACGCGTTGGGCCACGTTGGCAGGCGTGGCGCCGATGACATCGGTCAACACCAAGGTTGGCGTGGACGCATCGAGCAACAACGACTGCATGGCATGGTCAAACGTGACCTCTGGCGCTTCTTGCGGCGGCACATCGATCGCGATAACCGCTTCGGCGCATTCGGGAAACACATGCAAGGCGCAATCCCGCAAAGCAGTGGCCAGCGGGGCGTGGGCAATGATCAAAATGCGTGTGCTCATGAACGGGTACTCGTGTTGGATTATCGCCCCAGCCACAACTGATGGAATTTCATCTTCACTGGCCGCACAACTCATGGCTTGGGCGACAATCCGCGCATGCATTCCTTAGACGGCGTCAAAGTACTGGATTTATCGCGCGTATTGGCGGGCCCTTGGTGCACCCAAACCTTGGCTGATCTCGGTGCTGACGTGGTCAAAGTAGAGCGCCCAGCGGTGGGTGACGACACCCGTGGCTGGGGCCCTCCTTTTTTGCCGGCCAAAGACGGGGGACACAGCGCTGAGTCGGCTTATTTTTTAGGCGCCAACCGCAACAAACGCTCTATCACTTGCGATTTGGCGAGCACTGAAGGACAACAGCTGATCCGTGAATTGGTCACCCGCGCAGATGTGCTGGTGGAGAATTTCAAAGTCGGCGACATGAAGCGATACGGGTTGGATCACGACACCCTCAAACAGATCAACCCACGACTGGTCTACTGCAGCATCACCGGCTTTGGCCAAACCGGTCCCTATGCGGATCGTGCCGGTTATGACTTCGCGGTGCAAGCCATGGGCGGCTTGATGAGCGTCACCGGTGAACGTGACGATGCAGGCGGTGGCCCGCAAAAAGCCGGTGTCGCTGTCGCTGATTTGTTCACCGGCATGTACGCCACCGTGGCCATTCTGGCCGGTTTGCGACACGCTGAGCGCACTGGCCAAGGTCAGCACATCGACATGGCCTTGCTCGACACGCAAGTCGCCATGCTGGCCAACTTGGGGGCGAACCATTTGGTCAACGACCCCTCTGCACCGCCACCCGGCCGCATGGGCAATGCCCATGTCAATATCGTGCCTTACCAAGTGTTTGAAGTGGCGCGCAAACCCAATGGTGAACGTGACCACATCATCGTGGCAGTGGGCAACGACTCGCAATTTGCCAAGCTGTGTGAATGCCTGGGACAAGCTCAATGGGCAAGTGATGAACGGTTTGTCCGTAACCAAGACCGGGTCCGTCACCGTGACACCTTGGTTCCCCTGCTGGCCAAGGAATTGATGTCACACCGCAAAGCGCATTGGCTGGCCTTGCTGGAAAACGCCAAAGTGCCTTGCGGGCCGATCAACAATTTGGCCGAGGTGTTTGCAGACCCGCATGTGCAACACCGTCACATGGTGCAATCTTTTTCGCACCCGCTGCGTGAGGATTTGTCATTGGTGGCCAGCCCGATCAAGATGAGCGCAACGCCGGTTCGACACCCACTGCCACCACCCATGCTGGGCCAACATACCCAGCAAGTGCTGGACGAGTGGTTGGCCAGCCCGCCAAAGACTTAGCCGTTGGTGCTTATTTGTTTCGGAAATTGTCGTGGCAGTTTTTGCAAGTGCCGCCGGTGGCGCTGACAGCGGCTTTCAAATCATCCAGTTTGCCGGTCTTGGCCGCTGCGTTGAGTTTGATCACCTCGGCCATCATTTTGTCTGCCGCGTCTTTGAACTTGGCGTTGTCTGACCAGACTTCTGGCTTGGCCTTGGTGTTGCCGCCTTGGTCAGTGCCTTCGCCAAACGCCGCCCAAGGTAACTTGGACAGGGTTTCGACCACGGCCGCATTGTCGGCGGCGACCTTCGCGTCATAAGGGATTTTTCCTTGCGCCATGCCTGCCAAGCGGGTGAAATGTTGTCCCATCACAAACAGCGCGCTTTGACGGTATTTGATCGCGTCCTCGGCTTTGGCGAACTGCGCCTGTGCTGGGAAGGTCAGGCAAGTCAGTAACAAAGTCACAGTGGTCATCAGGTGTTTCATGGCGAGGCCCCTTGGTGTGGATTCGTGAAATGTAACCCAGCCAAGCTGTTTTGGCAGGTGGGTGCGTCTACGATAGCGCCATGTTTCACCGATTGAAGGGGTTGGCATGGGCTTGTTGATCAAAGTCTGGGATTTACCCACCCGCCTGTTCCACTGGCTGCTGGTGCTGCTGATGTCCGCGTCGGTGCTCAGCGCATGGGTTTGGGAAAACATGGTTTGGCACGCCAATTGTGGCTATGCATTGCTGGCTTTGTGGCTGTTTCGGTTGGTGTGGGGGTTTATCGGTGGGCATTGGTCACGCTTTGGTCGACTGTTATCCAGCGCAAGACATGTGATGCGTCACGTTCAGCGGCCTGCCGATTGGACGCTGCCTGGCCACAACCCATTGGGCAGTTGGTCGGTGATGGCCATGTTGCTGTTCATCGGTTTGCAAATCTTCAGTGGCCTGTTGAGCGACGATGACGCGGGTTTCAGCGGCCCGTTGACAGCGTTCTTCAGTAACCAATGGGTATCCAAAGCCACGCTCTATCACGCGCAGATCGGCAAATGGGTGTTGCTGAGCTTGGTGGTGGTTCACCTGTTGGCGATCATTTACCACGAGTGGTTCAAGCACCAGCGTTTGGTTCGCGCGATGTTCAACGGCATGCAAACCGCACCTGCCAACACCCCGCCCAGCCAAGACAAATGGACAAACCGCTTGGGGGGTTTGTTGACCGGGGTGGTTTGCGTGGTGCTGGTAGTGGCCGGGTTGCAGTGGTTGCAACCCGCTGCGTGAAACTCAGTGCTTGACTTGCGACAGCATGGTGTCGGCGTCACTGACTTCAAATTTGCCGGGGCCTTCGATGTTCAAGGTCTGCACCTTGCCATCTTTGACCAGCATGGAATAACGGTTAGAGCGCAATCCGAGCCCTTTGCCGGTCAGGTCCAAAGTCAGCCCTGTGGCTTTGGTGAATTCAGCATCACCATCGGCCAACATGCGGACCTTGCCACTGGCCTTGAGTTCACGTCCCCAGGCGCCCATGACAAACGCATCGTTCACGCTGACACACCAAATTTCGTCCACGCCTGCGGCTTTGAGCTCTGACAATTTGTCAATATAACCGGGCACGTGTTTCGCAGAGCAAGTGGGTGTGAACGCACCGGGCAATGCAAACAGTGCAATGGTTTTGCCTGCGCTGGCTTTGGCAATGTCCACCGGGTTGGGGCCAATGCTGCATGCGTCGCTTTCAACCTCTGAATATTCCATCAATGTGGTGTGCGGTAAGGTGTCGCCTACTTTGATCATGCTTTAGCTCCTCGTGTAAAAAAAAATGACCCACCATTGTGGGCCATTTTCAAATTCAACGTCAGCGAACTGACGAATACAACTTAAACCACTGACGCCTTCTCAACCAAGCGGGTGGCAACCCAGTTTTTGGTTTTGGAGATGGGGCGGCTTTCGGTGATTTCGATCACATCGCCCAGATGGTATTGACCGGTTTCGTCGTGCGCATGGTATTTGCTGGACTTGCCAACGATCTTGCCGTAGAGCGCGTGTTTAACGCGGCGTTCGACCAACACGGTGACGGTTTTGGCGCGCTTGGCACTGACCACTTTGCCGATGAGGGTGCGCTTGAGTGAGGGTTTGGCTTCAGTCATGTTCACTCCTGGGCTGCGGCTTTTTGGGCCAATATGGTTTTGGCGCGAGCGATGGCTCGGCGGGTCACCTTCATTTGGGCGGTGTTGGTGAGTTGCTGTGTGGCTTTTTGCATGCGCATGTTGAAATGGGCTTTTTGCAATTCCTTGACTTCTGTTTCCAGTCCGGCCACGTCTTTTTGGCGTAATTCAGATGTTTTCATGGTCAGCTCCTGAATCATTGGCCAATGAGGCGGGACACAAACGTGGTGCGCAAGGGCAGTTTGGCAGCAGCCAAACGGAACGCCTCACGCGCGAGCTCTTCGGGCACACCGATGATTTCGTAGAGCACCTTGCCGGGCTGAATTTCAGCCACGTAGTACTCGGGGTTGCCCTTGCCGTTACCCATGCGAACCTCGGCAGGTTTTTGTGAAATCGGCTTGTCTGGAAAGATGCGAATCCAAATGCGGCCGCCGCGCTTGACGTGCCTTGAAATGGCACGGCGGGCAGATTCGATTTGGCGTGCGGTCAAACGACCACGGTCGGTGGATTTCAATCCGAAGTCGCCGAACGCCACGGTATTGCCACGGGTGGCGATGCCGGTGTTGCGACCTTTTTGTTCCTTGCGGTATTTACGGCGCGCTGGTTGCAGCATGCTTATTCTCCTTGTCCGTCCGCAGCCGTGCCAGTGGATGCGGGCGCGGTGATCTTGCGAACGCGCTTGACGGTGGTTTTGGGGGCATCGGTGGCTTCAGCGGGTTTATCGCTGCCATCCGCCGGTGCGGCATTGGACCCTGCGGGGCGGCGTGCGCCACGTGCAGGTGGACGATCGCCTGCAGGGCGCGCGTCACGACGCGGGCCACGAGGGCGGCGCTCGTCTTCGGAACGGGGCTCTTGCACCGCAGGCGCGTCATTGCGTCCGAGTGTGTCGCCTTTGTAGACCCACACTTTGACACCAATGATGCCGTAAGTGGTTTTGGCCTCTGAGGTCGCGTAGTCGATGTCGGCGCGCAATGTATGAAGAGGCACGCGGCCTTCGCGGTACCACTCGGTACGCGCGATTTCGATGCCGTTGAGTCGACCAGCAGACATGATCTTGATGCCTTGGGCGCCCAAACGCATGGCGTTTTGCATGGCGCGTTTCATGGCACGACGGAACATGATGCGCTTTTCGAGCTGCTGTGTGATGCTGTCGGCAATCAACTGCGCATCGATTTCAGGCTTGCGCACTTCTTCGATGTTCACCGCCACAGGCACGCCTAAACGCGCAGCGAGCTCTTTCTTGAGGTTTTCAATGTCCTCACCTTTTTTACCGATGACCACGCCAGGGCGTGCAGAAAAAATGGTGATGCGGGCATTTTTGGCAGGGCGCTCGATCAAGATGCGCGAAACGGCAGCATTCTTGAGTTTGACTTTGAGGTATTCGCGGACCTTGATGTCTTCGGCCAACATGCCGGCAAAGTCTTTGTTACTGGCATACCAGCGGCTGGCCCAATTGCGGCTGACCGACAGGCGGAAACCGGTGGGGTGTATTTTTTGTCCCATATCTTCCTAGACCTTTCAGTTACCAACCGTCACGTACACATGGCACGTGGGCTTGCTGATGCTGTTGCCACGGCCTTTGGCGCGCGCGGTGAATCGCTTGAGGGTTGCGCCTTGTTCCACGTAAATGGTTTTGACTCGCAACTCATCAATGTCAGCACCGTCGTTGTGCTCGGCGTTGGCAATCGCCGACTCCAGCACTTTTTTGACGATGCCCGCTGCTTTTTTCTGGGTGAAATTCAGGATGTTCAGGGCCTGGTCCACTTTTTTGCCGCGAATCAAGTCTGCCACCAACCGGCCTTTGTCGACCGATAAGCGCACACCTCGCAGGACTGCACGTGTTTCCATAGCTGCTCCTTACTTCTTCTGAACTTTTTTGTCAGCCGGATGGCCTTTGAAGGTACGCGTCAGCGCGAATTCGCCTAACTTGTGACCCACCATCTGATCGGTGATGTAGACCGGCACATGTTGCTTGCCGTTGTGAACCGCGATGGTCAAGCCGATGAAGTCAGGCAGGATCATGGAGCGGCGCGACCAAGTTTTGATCGGTTTTTTGTCTTTGGTGGCGACGGCTTTTTCCGTTTTGGCCAACAAATGGTGGTCAACAAACGGGCCTTTTTTGAGTGAGCGTGTCATGTGTTAACCCTTATTTCTTGCGACGCGAGACGATCATGACTTGCGTGCGCTTGTTGTTGCGGGTGCGGTAACCCTTGGTCAGATTGCCCCAAGGATCCACAGGTGCACGGCCTTCGCCGGTACGACCTTCACCACCACCGTGCGGGTGATCGATCGGGTTCATGGCCACGCCACGAACGGTGGGGCGAATGCCCATCCAACGCTTCACACCCGCTTTGCCCAATTGGCGCAGGCTGTGTTCTTCGTTGGCCACTTCACCAATGGTGGCGCGGCATTCGATATGGATCTTGCGGACTTCGCCTGAGCGCATGCGCACTTGAGCGTAAGTGCCTTCACGCGCGAGCAAAGTGGCAGAGGTACCGGCCGAGCGTGCGATTTGCGCGCCTTTGCCAGGACGCAATTCGATGCAGTGGATGGTTGAACCCACTGGGATATTGCGAATGGGCAAGGTGTTACCGGCACGGATCGGGGCTTCAGAACCACTGTGGATGGTGGCGCCCACTTCCAAGCCGCGTGGCGCAATGATGTAAGTGCGTTCGCCGTCGGCGTAGCAAATCAATGCGATGTGAGCGGTGCGGTTGGGATCGTACTCAATGCGCTCAACCTTGCCGGGAATGCCATCTTTGTTGCGACGGAAGTCGACCACACGGTAGTGGTGCTTGTGACCACCACCCTTGTGACGGGTCGTGATGTGCCCATTGTTGTTGCGACCGGCTTTTTGGAACTGTGGTTCCAACAAAGGCGCATAACCTGGGCCTTTGAACAAATGGTCACGGGTGACTTTGACCACGCCGCGTTGACCGGGCGAGGTGGGTTTCATTTTGATGACTGCCATGATTAAGCCACCTCTCCTGACAGGTTCAACTCTTGTCCAGGCTTGAGCGTCACATAGGCTTTGCGAACGTTGTCACGGCGACCCACGGAACGGCCAAAACGCTTGGTTTTGCCTTTGGTATTGACTACCGACACGCCTTTGACCTCGACTTTGAACATGAGTTCAACAGCGGCCTTGATTTCAGGCTTGGTCGCGTTTTGCAGCACTTTGAAAGTCACTGCATTGGATTTCTCAGCAACCATGGTGGCTTTTTCAGACACGATGGGTGCAACGAGCACGGCCATCAAACGGCCTTCGTCAAATTTCGGGGTGCTCATGCGAACATCTCCTTGAGTTTGTCGATGGCGCCTTTGGTGACCAGCACCTTTTTGTAATGCACCAACGAGACCGGGTCTGCGTAACGCGGCTCAACCACCAACACGTTGGCCAAGTTGCGTGACGCGAAATACAAGTTGTCATCCACTTCTTCAGAGATGACCAACACCGATTGCAGATTCATGGCCTTGAGTTTGGAAGCCAGCAATTTGGTTTTGGGGGCTTCGATCTTGAGCGAATCCACCACAGCCAGACGGCCTTCACGCACCAACTGAGAGAAGATGGCGGCCATGCCGGCACGGTACATCTTCTTGTTGATTTTTTGGGTGAAGTTTTCTTCAGGGCTGTTGGGGAATGCACGACCACCGCCACGCCAAATGGGTGAGGAGGTCATACCCGCACGGGCGCGGCCAGTGCCTTTTTGCTTGAACGGCTTCTTGGTGGAGTGCTTGACCTGTTCGCGGTCTTTTTGGGCACGTGTGCCTTGGCGCGCATTGGCTTGGTAAGCCACCACAATTTGGTGCACCAAATCTTCGTTGTAAGCACGGCCAAACAAGGTTTCAGGCGCGTCAAATTTGGCAGACGCTTGGCCTTGGTCATTCAGGAGTTCGATTTGCATCAGTTGGCTCCCTTAGATTTGGCTTTGATGGCATGACGCACAGTGACAAAACCGCCCGCTGAGCCGGGCACTGCGCCCTTGATCAACAGCAATTGACGGGCTTCGTCGATGCGAATCACGTCGAGGTTTTGGGTGGTCACTGTTTCATCGCCCATGTGGCCCGACATTTTTTTGCCTGGGAACACACGACCGGGGTCTTGCGCCATGGAAATTGAACCGGGCACATTGTGCGAACGGCTGTTACCGTGAGAGGCACGCTGTGAACGGAAGTTGTGGCGCTTGATGGTGCCGGCGAAGCCTTTGCCGATCGAGGTGCCCTGAACATCCACTTTTTCACCCACGGTGAAG
>JACCDP010129657.1_pt1 | contig 26735 bp, 20 predicted proteins | sample 7445841 | NCBI WGS metagenome assembly JACCDP01 (sample SAMN15323441, study PRJNA562643) | freshwater metagenome | isolation source: river surface water | place: USA:Blue River Watershed | collected 2017-08-17 | reverse complement strand
ATTCCAGTAACAGTAACATACGTTCAATAATATAAACTATGGCAGTAATAAGAGATAATAGAGGAGCCCTTTTAGCAAGTAATTTATCACAATACTTAGCAGGTGCAGCTAACACCGCAGGAACTCCTATCGATACAAACGAATTAGTAAACATTGTAAACCAATTTTTAGGACAGGGAGAACAAATCAGTGCGGATGTAACTACTGTAACAAATGGTATTTACAAAAAATTTGGTGCAATTGATAAAGTAACAAATAGAACCGAAGTGGTAACTTCTGGTATTTGGAGTAATGATGCAGGTTCATTAACCGCATTTTATTCTTCATCAGAACAAAGTTCATCTGTTAGTGGAAAATACTACTTAGATGTTTATCAAACAGGTTCAGATGATGATACTGCTGAAGTTCAATTCTCTATTGCATACGCACACATTAGTGGTGGAGGAGCACCTACATTATCTCAAACTGATAGTTCTACTTTACCAACAAAAGCTATCTACTCTCAAATGAGAAATTTATTGTTAGATAGTGGTGATACATATTTTAGTGTTTATAATGGTTCTACCGAAGGTGGACATAACTTAGAAGATTTCTACGCAATCAATATTAATAGAGCAAGATATAAAGAACAATTAGACCCAGGTAACATACAAATAGATTTATCAGGCTCAAATGGTGTAGTAACCCTAATCGATGATTCAGGTCAAACCGAAACAGTTGGAGCAAGTGGTAGAGTATTTAATATGGTTAGTGGTGCATTGAATATTGGTACAGGCAACGAAGGAACAATACATTCAGTAACCGCTTCAAACGGATTAGGATGGGGATTATTCTATCCAGATGCAGGTGTTATCTTATTGAACCCTTCAGCAATTAGAGCAGGAGTAGGAACAACATTTGTTTCAGCATCTGCAGCTAACACATATAGTAACGTAACTAACATACATAACTTATTTGATGCACTTAAAAAAGGTGCAGATTTCCAAGCGAGAAGAACTGAAAATGTTTCTACATCTCATTACTTTGTAAGAGCAAATAATAGAGAGTTTAACTTCTCAAACAACCCAACATTCGTAACAGGTTCAACAGGTCAATTTGTTCAACCTACATTTGAAAGAGACCCTAAAGTGTATATTACTACTGTAGGTCTTTATGATGATGCAAACGAATTGTTAGCAGTTGCTAAGGTATCTAAACCAATCGAAAAATCATTTGATAAAGAAGTTGCTATTAAAGTTAAATTAGACTTCTAATCAGAGAATTACTTATAACTAAACTAATCAACCCAACTCCAAAAAAGTTGGGTTTTTAGTTTGAAAGATATTTATATGTGATATGTTAAAAAGAATACCAAAATCGGATATTAGTATAAGACCTTTTAAGGCTTATAAAGAGTGGAATGAAATAACTTCAAACGCATCTGTATTTGAAGCAACCAATACTATATATTCAAATGCAACAAACGATTATGTATCGGAGGGATATTTAAGTGGTTCTGAATATAACAAATCCGCTGTATATGGTCAGTTAAGAGCTCAATTTTATAATGGTTTAGAAGATAATCCATTTATAAGATTTGGGGCTAAAAATAATTATTATGAACCAGCAATACTGGCTAAAGAGAGATATTTAGATTCTTTTGCAAAAGTTATTAGTATTCCGCAAGTAGCAGTTGGGGAAGGAATAAAAAAGTTTTCAGTAACATTAGTAGATTCAACGGGAACTTATTATGATGATGGGTATGGTAATATACAAAATAATAATGATGGTATAGTTGTAAATTTAATAGATAACGAAACAAATCAATTTTATTTTGTAGATTTTGCAGATAATATATATTCGGCATCATCTGTATCACCATCGGATATATTTGTTGATTTAGAAGCAGGTACATTACAATTTATATATAGTTCAACTACATCTGGTGGACCGGTATGGGGAGATAATCCTACAATTGAAATATTTAGTTTTGATGTAGAAAGTGGTATAATGATAGTTGATAATTTACCATTCCTACCACCATCGGCACAAGGTATAAAAGTAGGAAACGTTTTTTATACACAAGGTTTAATAGTGTTAACAAGAGATGCTGCAAATAAATTAGCAAATGGTTGGACATTGGACTACAAATCAACTGAAACTATTTATGAAAACGAATTCTTATTAATAGTTGAACCCGATGAATTCAATGTATCACAAAACCCATCAGCAATTGTTGAAGTTGGTAAAGAAGTTGAAAATATTGTAGCAACCGATGGAAAAATATATAAAACTATTAAAAACCCAGGCGTAAAATATATTAGAAAGAAAAGTATAACCGAAGCAGGTGTTGAATTAGATTATAGATTTGGTTCATCTTATACATCATCCGTAAGTGGTGGATTTGAACATTGGGAAGCAAGTAGTTCGGTAGATTCAACAGGTTCATTCTTAACACCATTTATAACAACAATTGGTTTATACGATGATAATTGTGATTTAGTTGCAGTAGCAAAACTTCCACAACCAATTAAATCAGACCCGGAATTGCCTGTAAACTTTATTGTTCGTTTTGATACTTAACTTATATTTATACTAAAGAAAAACATAAACCATGTCAAAGATTTTAGAATTATACAAAGCACAACAATCAGCTTTAGGAGTTGATAAGATTTCATTTGAAGCAGGTCAAGCTGCAAATACTCCGTATAGCATTGATGATACTAAAAACGCAGATGAGCAAGTATTAACTGCTGCAAAATTCAAAACCGGTAGAGGTGGAGAATTGAAATCAGCAAAATACTCCGATTCAGTAAAAAAATAATTTAATGGCTAAGAAAAAAGTTACAAAAAAATCCAACTCTAAGTGGGTTGCGAGAAAGTATGGTTTTAAGTCAGGCCTTGAAGAAAATATTTCAAATCAAATCGAATCTAAGGGAATTAGTGTACAATATGAGTCTGAAAAGATTCCTTATATTGTACCTGCTTCTCAACATACTTACAATCCTGATTTTCGCTTACCTAATGGTATTATAGTGGAAACTAAGGGTAGATTCGTTGCAGCAGACCGTAAAAAACATCAATTAGTAAAACAACAACATCCACTATTGGATATTCGCTTTGTTTTCTCAAACTCAAAGAACAAAATCAGTAAAAATTCAAAAACCACCTACGGAATGTGGTGTGAAAAGAATGGTTATAAGTACGCAGATAAAGAAATACCAGAAGAATGGTTTTTAGAACCATAAAAATTTGGTAATTTCAAATATTTGTCGTATATTTGGTTTGTGTTAAGTAGCAATGATAAAAATAAGGTAGTTAGTACCCTGTCTAATGTATTGGGTAATGGTGTTACTCTAAAAGGTAATGAAATAGCATATTATTGTCCATTTTGTAATCACCACAAACCCAAACTGCAAGTAAATACGGAAACCCAAAAGTGGCATTGTTGGACTTGTAATAGTGGTGGTAAAAAACTCACATCGTTACTTCGTAAATTGGATGTTGATAGAAAAACTATATCCATTATTAGAGAAATCTATGGAGATAGTAATTGGACACCGCAGCAAGAAGATGCCGATACAAAGATATTCATTTCTCTCCCAAAAGAATTTATCAGTTTAGCAGAAGAACCAAAAGGATTTAATCCCGAATATAAACACGCTATACATTATCTAAATGAAAGAGGTATTACTCAAAAAGATATAATCAAATATAATATTGGGTATTGTAAAGAAGGATTATATGCTAGAAGAGTAATTATACCATCATATAATTCAGATGGTTCATTAAACTATTTCATTTCTCGTTCTTATTATTCGGAAGAGAAGATGAAATACAAAAACCCACCAATCAGTAAAAATATTATTTGTTTAGAATCACAAATAAATTGGAATGAACCAATTATACTTTGTGAGGGTGTATTTGATGCAATTACAATTAAACGTAACGCTATTCCATTGTTGGGTAAATTTCCATCTAAACAATTAGTTGAAAAAATCTTTATGAGTGGAGTAAGTGATATCATTATTTCATTAGATAATGATGCAATTAATGAAGCATTGAAAGCAGCTGATTATTTTAGAAAAAATGGAATTAATGTAAAGATGATGTATCTGAAAGATAAAGATGCATCGGAAATGGGTTATGAAAAATTTTATGAAGAACTAAAGAAAACTAAAGAATTTTCTTCGGAAGATTTACTATTAAATAAAATAAATGGTTTATGAATTTAAAAAGAATTTACCACATTGCCGATGTTCATATTCGTAATGTTCAAAGACATAAAGAATATAGACAGGTATTTGAAAAAATGTTTGAAGAAATCCGTAAAAGAGGTACGGAAGATTCAATTATTTATTTAGCGGGTGATATTGCACACGCTAAATTAGAACTTTCTCCTGAATTAGTGAGAGAGATTAGTTGGTTGTTTACGGAATGTTCTAAACATTGTGAAACTATCCTCATTACGGGTAATCACGATTGTAATATGAACAATTCAGATAGATTAGATGTACTTACTCCCATTGTAGAAGCATTGGATTTACCAAACTTCCACTATTTGAGAGATACGCAAGTTTACTCTATTGGTGGAGTAGATTTTTCAGTATTTAGTATTTTTGATAAAAAAGAAAATTGGATTACTGCTGATAAATTATTTGGAAACAAAAAGATTGCATTATTCCACGGGCCAGTTGATAATTCTCAAACGGATATTGGATATGTTGTAAGTAGTAGACATTTTACAACCGATATGTTTGATGGATTTGATTTAGCACTTTTAGGCGATATTCATAAAAGACAGGAGATGATTTCTCCGAAAGGATGTAAGGTAGTTTATGCCGGTTCATTAGTTCAACAAAATTTTGGTGAAACCCTTAATAAGCATGGATTTTTAGCTTGGGATTTGGATACAATGAATTATGAATCAATTGATATACATAATGATTATGGATATTATACTTTAGATGTAGATAATGGCGTAGTTCCTATTGTAACGGATATGCCAAAGTATCCGAGATTAAGAGTACGTTTATCTAATACCGATACGGCTGATACAAAAAAGGTAATTACCGAAATTAAAATGAGATATGGTGTTGATGATTTTACTATCATTAGAACCGATTCTTTTAATAAGCAAAAGACCGGAAATAGATTAAATAAATTAGATTTCGAAGATATATCTGATGTTAATTATCAAAATCAATTAATAAGAGATTATATTCAAAGAATGATGCCGTTTACAACCGTAGCGGATTTAGATGGATTAGAAGTAATCAATACGGACATAAATAGCAGAATAGTACAAGAGGAAGTACATAGAAACATCCATTGGAAACCAATCAAATTCACATTCTCAAATATGTTCTCTTATGGTGAGAACAATAAGATTGATTTCAGTAAAGTAGGTGGATTGATGGGATTATTCGCACCAAATGCTAGTGGTAAATCATCACTATTTGATGCTATATCGTTTTGTTTATTTGATAAGTGTAGTAGAGCATTCAAAGCTACCCACATTATGAATAATCGTAAATCCGATTTCCAATGCCAACTACATTTCCAAGTAAACGGAATAGATTTCCACATTAAGAGAACTGCCAAAACTATTAATAAGGGAAAGAATGTAAAGGTTGATGTACAATTTTGGAAAGAAGAGGGTGGAGTTATCACATCACTAAACGGAACGGAGAGAAGAGATACAAACGCAGTAATTGAACAATACGTTGGTAAGTACGAAGATTTCGTATTAACCGCATTATCGTTGCAGGGAAACAATGCACTATTCATTGATAAATCACAATCGGAGAGAAAGGATTTATTGGCACAATTTATGGGATTAAATATATTTGATAAATTGTATGAAACGGCAAGTGAAGATATAAAGGAAGTTGCAGTACTTATCAAAAATTTTAAGAAAACCGACTTTACGACAGAGTTGGCAGAAAAGGGATTAGAAAAGCAAAGCAAAAAAGGAGAATTAAGACAAAAAGAAAAAGAATTAGAAAGTAAAACAAATGATATTACAGATTTATCAAATCAAATACTTAATCTAACAAAAGAATTAGTTCCCGTAGATGCTAGTTTAGATTTAGAATCTTTGGAAAGAAAGAAGAACCAAATTGGATTAGATATATTACACGTTCTTGCTGAAGAAAAAAATAAAAAAGCAAAGTTGGATGAATATACCGAATCTATTTCGGCAATATCACAATCGATTGAAGAAAATAAAACAATTAATGGAAAACCAATTGAGGATGCCAAAAGAGAATGGGATGAGTATAAAAGTTCTATAAACGAAACCGAACATCAGATTGAACTATTACAACAATCTTTGGAATCAAATCGTGACAAGTTGTCACACCTTGAAAAGCACGAATATGACCCGAACTGCCAATATTGTATGAATAACGTATTCGTAAAAGATGCGTTAGAAACAAAATCCAAAGTAGAAGAGCAAGAAGATTTATTATCGGAGTTAGGTAATAGACATCAATCCTTAATTCAACAAGCATCTTATATTTCAGATGTTGAAGAACAATGGGATACCTTAACTGAATTAAAATCTAAATACCAAAAAGCAATTGTAATTAAAGAAAAAACTATTGCAGAATTGAAAGGATTTGAAACTCAAAATAAGTTATACGAAACTCAATTAGAACAAGTAAAAGTTGATATCCAAAAATATCACGACAATGAGGATACGATTAAGCGTAATAAGCAAATCGAAACTATGATTGCGGGATTGAATAGAACGAAGGGTGAGATAGAAACGGAAGTTAAATCTATTAACAAAGATATCGCGGCACTGAATGGCTCTATTTCTTCATTAGAATCGTTTATAGGGAACATCAAAGCTAAGATGGATGAAGTTAAGGATTTGGAAGAAAAGAACCGCCTATACACCTATTATTTAGATGCAATCAAACGTGATGGTATTCCATATGAATTGATTTCAAAAGCTATGCCAGTTATTGAGAACGAAATCAATAATATACTTGCGCAGGTTGTTGATTTTAGTATCGTAATGGATATTGATGGTAAATCAATCAATGCAAAGATTGTTTACGAAGACCAAGAATGGCCATTAGAAATGTGTAGTGGTATGGAGAAGTTTGTAAGTGGTTTAGCTATTAGAGTTGCACTTATTAACATTTGTGGATTACCTCGTCCAAATTTCTTAGTTATCGATGAAGGATTTGGTACATTGGATGCAAATAACTTATCATCTTTATTTATGATGATGCAATATTTAAAAACTCAATTTGATTTTATTTGGATGATTTCTCACTTAGAACAAATGAGAGATATCGTAGATGGATTAATTGAGATAAAGAAAATAGATGGGTTTAGTAAGATTGATTTTTAACAACCTTATCAGCTCTTAACACACCCGCTTGAGGTTTAGTAACACCAACGTGTTTTTTAATCAAATTTTCAACTAAACTTCCCATCTTAAACCCATGTTCTTCACAATATTGTTTGAGAAGTTCGTGGGTTTCTTTTTTTATTTGTAACATAGCGTATTTCATAACCTTTAGATTTCTTTAGTTTTTATTAGTTTTCTTTATATAAATATGAGATAATAATTTTTTTGAAATATTTATCAATATAATACAAATTTGATAATGGCTATTTTAAAGAAAACTCTTTTCGATGAACAATTAGAAACAATCAATGTTCTAATTAATGATACAGACCCTAATAGTAGATATTTTAAAATAACTGAATTACCCGATACGTTTACCGGTGGTAAAAACGCATTCCTTATTCAGGGTTCTCCCGAATTAGTTTTAGATACTATTGTAAAAATACAAATAAGAGATGCTCAAGGTAATATCATATATCACGAGCCGGGCGAAGGTATACCTGAATATTTTGAGGGTACATCAAAAGTAGTTTCAGTTTACATATACCCAGATACCGCTTTTGGACCTTGCACAATTACTATATTGGGCGAACTAAGTGAGTATGTAGTAAATGGAGTTAGAGTTCCTGTTCCCGAAAATTGGAAAGATACTTATAATGTTAAATGGGAAAAGCAAATTAATGTAAATCCTATCTTAGCAAATACAACAAAGATTAGATTTTATCGTAGACCAAAAATTGATATAGTAGAATCGATACTTCCAATCTATAATAGAAATGTTAGTAGAGTAACTGTATCTGGCTCAATAAATGGTACGGCTATTGTTCCTGCTGAATCCGAAGATTATAGAACATTTAAAGGAATTTCGAGATATGAACTTTCATTGAATGGGTTATCACAATTTTCAGAATCTATGGAAAGGGAAACCATACAAATAAATGGTTTACCAAAATCATATTCACCAATCCTTACCGATGTTACAACAAATAAAAAAGCATTTGTAGATATACCATATTATACATCATCGGTTACTTCTCCAAATTATTTTGAAGTAAAATCGTTTGAATCCGCATCTTTCACAATGTCTTATGATGAATCGGTAACATTAACTAATTCATCTATAAACACATCGTTTGCAACAATCAATATTACTGATTTAGAAACATTTAGTGGTGATGTAAATAGAATTAAAGTTTATGCAAGTTCTAAAAATGATTTAGGGGATTATCAATTATTGGAAGATGTTCAATTGGAAAGTAATGAATTGCTATTAACATCATCTTTCCAAAATCAATTAAATGTTAGAACGGGTTTATTTACCGATTCTATATTATCATCATTTTGGACATCATCGGCATTAGAGAGTGATGTAAATTTAAGCGTTGATAATACTACACTTTTAAAATCAGTATTATTAACACCTCAAAGCGATTATAGCTCATCGGTAGGTTTATTTAAATTTTATAATTCTGAATTAATAAGCTTTACAAAAAATACCGAATATCAATTAGATTTCACACCATTACTTTCTGCGGCGGCTGATACATTTGGTGGTATCGAAGTTTATATGAGTGGTTCTTCTTTTACACCAACCGATAGAACTACAAATTATGGTAAAAAAATTGGTGAACTAACTACAAATACTCAATTCAGAAAATATGATAAACAACAAATAAACTTTAAGCCAGATTCAGATGGATTTGGTAATTTAGTTTATGTTGTTAAAGGAGGAGTTTGGCATATAGCAGATATAAGTTTAAGAGCAGCACAAGAATCATCGTTTTCACCAAACGAAATAACTTTGACTGTAAATGTGCCAGTAAAAATCAATAATGAAACATTTGATTTTAAATTTGAATTATATGATATTAACAATAATTACGTTCCTGTATTATTAGAAAAAGAATTTACATTTACAGGTGGTAACGATGTTAGTGTTGGTAGAAACTTAGAATTAAATGTTTCAAATACTTCATTTAATTTTTCAACTCAATCCGCATTTCCACAATTAATAACAATAGATTGGACAACAACGGGGTTAACGGGCTCTGTTACTTTTCAATCACAATCGGTTGATGTAAATGGTAATCTTATAACAGGCACACCACAACCTGGTACATTAGATTATGTAGATGTAGATACGAGAACTTTATCATTAGCAAACTTCACAGGCTCATCCGCTTTGGGAGCTACTGTTGGTGCAATTAGTTATACTGCTAGTTGTGAAGATGTTAATAGATACTTTACTATCTTCAGAATTGACCAGGGTGCACCTGCAAGATTATTTTATGCAACTGCTGATAAAAATACATTCACATTTGACCCGGATGATAGATATAAATCTGATATAACCGATGATTACATTGATATTAGATTAGTTAGACAGAATCTCCCGGCATATGAAAATTTTGGATTCACAATAACATCCGGTTCGGAAGTTGGCACACCACCACCACTACATGAAGTTGAAAGTGTTGGTAACGCAACTGTTTATAGATTGTTTGTAACATCTTCTACACATCAATATAGTCCAACACCAATATCGGGTAGTGGATATGTTTATGATTTTGGACAATCGCATTATGATTTTAAATATGATAGTGTTGATGGAGATTTTACATCATCGGTAACAATTGATGCGGTTTTAAAAGGAGATAAAGGTAAGGGGTTAATAGCAACATCGGATAGAAATCAGTTTTTCTACAAGATGACAGATTTAACACCAACACCATCTTCACAAACTGCAACAATATTAGTTAAAAGACAAAATTTGGGTAGTTTAACTACATCTATAACTTATACAAAAACAGGCTCTGGTCCAAACTTAACATTAGTTTCACAAAATGTTGGAAATGGTGTAGCTCAGTTTACAATGGATACATCAGCATACACATATAGTATGGGTGAAACAAAATATGTATTCCAAGCATCCGATTTAAATGGAGTCATATATTATGATGAAATAAGTTTAGCAGCACTAATAGCTGAATCACAAATATCAGTAAACTTAACAAATGAAAACGCAACTTTGCCAGCTCGTTCAACAGGATTTGTAGCAAGTGGTTCATTTGTTTTGACAAGCGGTTCGGTAAGTGTTAAAGTTGGTGGTGAGGATATTAGTAGACAAGAAGGGTTATCAACAAATAATAGATGGGATATAATTTCTGCAACTGGAACAGGATGTACACCAAACGATACAACTCCTGATGATGCAACTTATGGTATTACTACTTTAGCTGCCGATAGTGGTTCTTTGAGTTTAGTAGTACGATATAAAGATGGTAGAGGTACAGAAACTGATATTACAAAAGTTGTAACTTATACAAAAGCAAAAGCAGCGGCTCCATTATTATCAATATCAACAACAAACAAAGCTCAATCAGTTTCAGCAAAATCAACGGGCGCACAAATTGATTCATTTGCTAATTCAGTTGTAACTGTTTCGGAAACTTATAATGGGTCTACTTCAAATTTAACAATAACATCTTTAACTGCAACTTCTTCGGATATTGCAAGTATATCTACAACAGCTGCAAGTGGGTTAATTACTTTAAACGGAAAAACTTTAGGAGATGCAACAAACTCAACGATAGTAACAATCACCGCAGTTGTAACCGATTCCGAAGGACAAAGTAGAACCTTAACGGATACTATAACTTTAGCTAAAGTTAAAAAAGCAGTACCGAGCGTAAGAATTTCGGCAACACCACAATCACAAACTGTTGCAGCAAACGCAGCTGGTACACAAACAGGTACATTAGCAAATGTAACAATAACGGCATTAGAAGGAACTGATAGTAGATTCACTTCTATGGCGATAGCATCTTCGTCAGGCTTCTCAACCGCACCAACTGTTAGTGGAGCAACTCTAACAATGGCATCCGCAGTTATGAACGCAGATGAAGCATCGGTAACATTGACTGTAACTCATACCGATAGTGAGGGTACTACTGGTCAAACTCAAACAATAGTAGTTCGAGCTTCAAAGATTAAGCAAGGAGAGAGTGGTGTAGTTGTTAGTTTAAATCCAGCATCACAAATTGTAACGAGAAGTAATACGGGAACATACGGAACACCAACATCATTTGTTGTTAGCGTTACCGAAGGAGCAACTTCATACACATACGATGATTCATCTCCATATGCCGTTTCAACATTTAGAATAACGAGCTTATCCGGTGGTACTAATAGTAATGGAACAATAACTCCAACTACACCAACAACTACCGCCGGCACAACTGTAACATTTAATGTTGTTTATGTTAATGCTGCTGGAACTGAAGCAACTGTTTCACAAACACACAAAGTATCAGTTGCATTAGATGGACAAACAGGACCTGGCGTTGTATTTACAGGAGTTTGGGAAGCAAGTAGAGCATACCAATTTAGTACGGGCGCAGGAACAGGCCGTAGAGATGTTGTTTTATGGAGTGCAAATGGTAACGCACCATATGAAGTTTATTATGCGGCAATTAGACAGCATACTTCAGCAACAGGTAACGTTGCAGATGGTGCACCACATCAAACTGCACAAACGGGTTGGGAAAGTTTAGGTACACAAGATTTCTTTGTAGCAGCAAAGATTGGTTTGTTTGAAGAATCATATGTACAAAATACCTTAAACATTGGTACGAATAATAATGGTGGAGTTTCATCTGCAAATATTACTTTAGCCGGCGGAACTTCAAATCCGTATTTATCAATCGGACAAAGCGGTACTGTTGGTTCACAAGGATATAATGTTAATGGTATATTTTTAGGATTGGATAGTGGAACTGCTAAATTTAGTATTAAAAACGGAGATACATCTTATATAAGGTGGACAGGAACATCCTTAGAAATAAAAGGTTCTCTAAACTTTACAAACCAATCATCGGTTGATTTAAGTGGATTTGGCGGATACACTACTCTATCAGGAAGTGTAAATACTGCACAACTAACGGCAAATACAGGCGTTAGTAATGCTGCTACGGCACAAACAACTGCAAACAATGCAGCAACTGCCGCATCAAACGCACAATCAACCGCTACAAATGCTATAAACACATTACAGGCAGTTGTTGATGGTAACTCTACATTAACAGGTACATTTATTAATGACCAATTTATATATTCTCCAAATATAGCTGGACAAAACGGATATTTTTCTGATATATTCAGAGTTGGTTCTAATGGTATAACATTGGATGGTACTAATAAAAGTATTTATGTTGGTACGGGAACTTACAATAATGCAAATACGCCATTTTATTTTAAATCTGGTTCTACCGATGTATTTTCTTTAGGAAATAAATTACGATTTGATGGTACTAACTTAACAGTAGCAGGTACTATAAACGCTACTGCAGGTAATTTTAGTGGAAACATAACATCAACCGCAACTATTACAGGTGGTACGTTGGCAGGTAGTAGTATTATTGGTGGTAGTTTATCAGTAGGTAATAACTTTTCTGTAAATAGTAGTGGTATATTAACTGCTGTTGATGCGATTATAAGTGGTAGTATTAACGCCGGCGCAGGTAATATTGGAGGATTTGGATTAACACCAACTGCTTTAACAACTACAAATGGAAAACTTAGGATAGATACAAACACTCCGGCAATACTATTATATACAGCATCAAATGCAGCGCCAAAAGTTGAAATTAATGCAAACCTAAATTTAACTAGCCCAACTGCTACAAACGTATTACCAAATTGGCCTGGTAATAATGGATATGTAGGAACAGAAGGAACGAGAACAAATACCGAATCATCTGGATATGGAACAACATATACATTGACTGGTGTAGCTTCTGATACTTTTTCATTAAGTAGTACAGGTTTATTAAATTTTAATGTTTATACTCCTGATTTGTTATTAACTCAAACGGCGGGTACTATATCAACAACATCTGATTATCCACCATATTCACCAACTAATGCATTTGAATCATATGCATCGAGATATCCATCGGGTAGAAGTTCTGAGGCTTATTTTGTATTACAATTGTTAAATACATCGGATGTAGTCGTAGCTGAATCTTCTGCCATAGGTTCTTCTCAATATGCATATGGAGCAATAAGTTATTCATATTATCAAGCGGTAGATTATGGTGGTGGACCACAATGGCAATATCAAAGTTATACTTCAACTGGGTTTACTACAACTAGAGCAAGTTTTCAATTAAGAAATGGTACTATAAATGTTCCTGGAGCAGGAACATATAAAGCAAGAATGGCTTTAAAAGTTGTGGTTAGACCGGGCTATGTACAGGATTATGTAAATAATACAACAACATTCAGCTCAAACACAGCTACAACAAACCATAATTACCAAGGTGTATCTTTACAACTTACTCCAAACTTAAATAAAGTAGAGATAACCAATGGTGGTATTCAAGTCATAACAACATCGGATTCGTATGTAGAAATGGCAAGACAAGATGGTAATGGTTGGAATGGTGGAGTATTAATACGTTCTATTGGTGGTGAAATTGTATCAACTGCGTATGGACAATATCCTGCAAGATTAAACAATAGAGCGGTACAAATTGAAGGATATGCAACAATAGCAGGTTATACGGGAACTACTATTGGAACTTTAGATGTTACTACTGGTGGACCTACTTCTAACTACCCATTAGCAATAAAAGGTAGACCTTTCGAAACAAACAGAGCAAGTCAATCTATTGTAACGTTTCAATCAAATGTATATCCGGATTACGATAATAGATTTGATTTGGGTAGCCCATCTTATAGATGGAGAGATATTTTTACAGAAGGAGCCGTTACAACCACATCAGATATAAATAAAAAAACAGACATTGAAGTATCCGAATTAGGTTTAGATTTTATAAATAAATTGAATCCGGTTTCATACAAAATGATTTCAGGAAGTGTTGTATATGAAAAAGATTGGGAAAAGTTTGTAGATAAAGAATTACAACCTGGTGATTTAGATGATATTGGACAAGTTGTAACAGAAACTAAAATTATAAAAGTACCAAACCAAACTCCTCCACCAATTGTAGAAGTTATAAAAGGAAAAAGAAGACACTATGGTCTTATAGCACAAGATGTTAAAAATGTTTTGGATGAAATGGAAATTTCTACAAATGATTTTGCCGGATATGTTGCAGGAAACCCAGATGAAGGTACTGAATTGGGGTTAAGATATGATGAATTTATTTCACCTATGATAAAAGCAATACAGGAATTATCTAATAAAATAAAAGAATTAGAAGCAAAAATAAGTGGTAGTGTATGATTGTATTCATAACAACAGGTTACGGAAAAAATGTTATTGGTGGTTCGGATATTTGGTGTAATAATTTTATCGAAAATATTCTTCCATTAATAAAAGAAGATTATAAAATTGTAATTGATGGTAGACCATTAGTTAGAGAGATTGGTGCAATTTACACTTACCAAAATGAAAAGGAAGTTGATAGAATATTGGATGAATGTGATAAAATAGTTTTTCTACATCATTCATATAAACCAAACCCAATTATTCAGAAATATTTACATAAAACTCATCTTACATTTGTTCACGCTTTTATTCCCGATATGTTAGGATTAAATTCAGAATATGAAAATTTAATGACTAAAATAGATTGGGAATGGCAAAAAGAAATATTAGATAATTCAGATAACATTGTTTGGATTGGATATGAAAATGATACTATACATAAAAGTTATCCACACGTTATTAACATTACAAATTATTACGAATGGAAACAAAGCAAACCATTTTTAGGAATTATTAGCAATAAAATTGGATATGCAGCAAGATGTGAGACAAGAAAAAATGCACATTATTTAGATAATCAACCTGCTATAATATTTTCTAACAAATACGATTATAAAAGAATGTTAGAAGGTTCTAAAATAAATTCAGATTATCATAGATTTATAGAATTTGAATATCGCTTTCATCAAAAGTTTTTTGAAAGTAATTTTCAAATATTTCACGGATGTTATACTAAAGAACCATTTGGATATGCAATATTTGATGCAATAGATAATGGTAAAGTTCCAATTATACATACGGATTGGATGAAGCATATTGATTACAAATATAGAGCAAATAGTAAAGCAGAATTTAATCACAAATATTTACAAATCTTAGAAGATAATTTTGACACGATTAATTCAGAATTTTGTAAATTAAGAAATGGATTAAATGAATATACAAATAAACAAAAATGGATTAATGAGATATGCAACATCTTATAAATTTAGATAGAGTAAACGAATTTATTACAAATAATACTCATTTAGATGAGAATGGTAATAAGGTTCATACGCCTGTAAATTATCGTTGGACACATGGTGCAACTGATTTACATATGGGTGATGGGATGTTAATATACTCATTTATTCAATTTATAAAAGCAAAGGTTTGCGTTTGTATTGGAAGTGGTGGCGGATTTATTCCACGAATAATGACACAATCACGATATGATTTATGGGCGCAAGGAATATTTGAAGGTAATTCACAAAATGAATGGGGTGATATCGGAACAACAATAATTGTGGATGCTGCAAATGGGGTTGGTGGATTTACCGATTGGACAGAAGAAAATAGTTTTTTAAGATATAACTTTCAACCACAAATAATTTTAGAAACATCGGAAAAAGCATTCTATGATTATTTTGTAAGACAAGATATTAAAATAGATTATTTACATATTGATGGTGACCACTCATATGAAGGAGTTAAAAAGGATTTTGAATTATACTCAACAATAATATCAGAAAATGGGTTGATAACAATACATGATACAGACCAAAATTATCACGATACATTTGTTGTAACCGAAAATTCTAAAAAAGATTTTGTTCCATTTGATGGACCTGCGAAATTTATAAAAGAATTGGAAAATAATAACGAATGGAATTTGGTAAATCTAAAAAATTTTCGTATGTTTACAACAAAACCATCAAGTACAGGCATAGCACTATTAGCAAAAAAATAATGAATAAATTAAGATTAGTTACAGTTACCGGTTCTCGTACAAATACATTATACCATATGTTAAAACATTACGCTCATTTAGTAGATGAGATTTGCGTAGTTGTTTATGAATGGCAAGAGGCATCTACATATGAAGATGTAAAAAATATTGTTTCTAAATTTTCCAATGCAAAAATAGTAAGAAGAGAAACAAAAGAAAAATTTAATTGGGAATATGTTACACAATTGTATAATGAGGTAAAAGCAGAACACCCCAACGATTGGTGGATAGTTTCGGATGATGATGAATTTCATGTTTACTCAAAACCATTATATGAAATAATATATGATTGTAATCAGAATGGTTGGCAAGTTGTAAGAGGTGGGTTTATTGACAGAGTTGGAAAAGATGGAACATTTCCAACAATAAATAATTCAGAAAGTATATTTGAACAATTCCCATACGCAGGATTTTTTAGATATCCATTAAGCGGAGCATGTCCTAATAAAATATGTTTAGTAAAAGGTGATATCGAAATAACAGCAGGTCAGCATTACGCTAAAATAGATGGACAAACAACGTGGAGATGGCAAGGATGGAATCATCCTTTAATTGCACCAATTGATAAATACAATGTTCAGGTTCATCATTTTAAATGGGATAGTACTTGCGTAGAAAGAATAAAAGCAGTAGCTGATATAAAACAAAGTTACGCATTTTCAGATGAATATAAAAAAATGTATCAATCATTAAGAAGTAACAATTTTGAAATTGATATCACAAATTGGAATATGGAATATTGTCCAACTCCAAATTGGGAAAATTATAAAAATTGGAATAAGTTATTTAAACAAATAATTTCCATTTAATTTGGAAATTTGATAAAAATTGTGTATATTTAAAAAAAGTTATAATATGGCAAAAACTGTATCCACAAAAGAAGAAAAAGCTCCTATATCGGATGAATTATTGATTTTAGAAGCTAAAAAAGTTAAAGCATTAGAAAAGATTGCAAATTCTTTAGATGCTCTTACTATCTGGTTTGAAGAAATTGATAAAGATGAATGGAGTGCGAGAATACAATGGTATTTATCGGAGTTTCATAAATTAGTTCCTAAAGAAGTAACATTAGAAGAAACCGAAGAAAATGCATAAACTTGGTATTATAGTACCATATAGAAATCGTTACGAACATCTACAAGAATTTAAAAAAAATATAACCGATTATTTAGAATCTAAAAATATAGATTTTGAAATAATAGTTGTAGAGCAAGACGATGCAAAATTATTCAATAGAGGAATGCTCCTTAATATTGGATTTAAATATGCGAAAGATATGGGATGCGATTATGTTGTGTTTCACGATGTAGATATGCTACCAATAAATGTTGATTATTCATATTCAGATATACCTTTACATTTATCTACTAATTTTGAATATGAAGAAGGTGAGAAAGAAAGAATAATATTTGATGAATATTTTGGCGGAGTAACATTATTTCCTGTAAAAGATTTTGAAGAAATAGATGGATACTCAAACAAATATTGGGGTTGGGGGTATGAAGATAATGATTTATTATTAAGATGTAATGAAAAATTAATTCCATTAGATAAATTGAAATTAAAAAATTTAGGAAAAAAAACTAAAGCTCTAAAATTAAATGGAATTAATGCATATGTTAAAGGTAAAAATGTTATTGATTTAAAAAAATCAAGCTTTACGATATTTGTTTCATTTTACCCAGATAAATTACAATTAAACCACACAAAGGTATCGGATGAGTTTTCAGTATTTAGTATACCTGGCTATGATTTTGCTATAAGTTATACATCTTTTGCTCGTTATAATTTTTGTGCATTTGATGATAAATTAATTCCGTATTTTGTTAATTCTAACATAAAAACGAATTATAAAACTAATATGGTTTTAAAATATGATTTGTTAGATAAAACTATTAAAGTGTACCAAGATGGGATAAAAATAGATGAAACAAACCAAATAAAAAAATTTTATAAAAACTATTATAATGAAGAATATTTTTATTTAGGAGTTGGAAAACCTGATAGAGATATCATACCAAATTATTTTAAAGGCTATATAGATTCATTTGCGTATTTTGATTCAGCATTAACTGATTCTGAAATATTTGAAATATCAAATAATGAATCCGAACTATTAACTAAAAATTTTGGAAGTTATAGGTCAGCAGATTTTTTAAAAACATACTATGATGCTGATTTTATAAAAGAATATAAATTAACTGATTTATCATTGAATAATAATGATGGTGAAATTATTAATTGCGAAATTGTTGATTTGCATATAGATGATTATACAATTGTTAACATACCACATCGTAGAAATAGTTTATTTAAATCATTAAAGCACGAAGAAAACGGATTCTTAGGTAATAAGTGGAAAGATGAATCTACACGATGGAATCAACTTAGATTTCAAAACGAAGTATCAAATCACGTATCACTATTAAATAGAGATGGATTATCGACATTAAATTTTTATGAATATGGTGTTAATACCGAAGGTAAAGTAACACAAATAAATGTAGCAATATAATGAAATTAGGAGTTTGCGTACCATACAGAAATAGAGAAGCTCATATGAATGAGTTTGTACCACACGTTAGTAAATTTTTAGAAGAAAGAGGTATTGAGCATACAATTTATCTAGCTCATCAATGTGATGATAAATTATTTAATAGAGGTTTGATGAAAAACATTGCAGCTAAGCATGCATTTGATGATGGATGCGATTACATAGTTTGGCATGATATTGATATGGTGCCGGAAGATGATAGTTGTGATTATTCATTTCCAACCGAAGCGCCACAACACATAGCAATTCGTATTTCACAATCAGATTATCAACTAAAGTATGAGGAATACTTTGGAGGAGCTGTAATATTTTCAAAAGAGCAAGTAGAAAAAACCAACGGATATTCTAATGGTTATTGGGATTGGGGTATGGAAGATGATGACCTATTTTGGAGATGTGTGATGGAGGGATACGCTGATAAAACAAAATTAGATTATTCAGGCCCTAGAAAAGTTGGTTATTTTAATGGAGAAAATTCAAAGATATCTTTTAGACCTACAAGAGAACAAAGAGCTTGTATATCGGATTCTCATACAGTTTCTGTATTGGTAAAAGCTGACCAGCAAATTGAAAAGGCAGCAATATGGTTAATTGGAGATTCAGAAAGAAGGTTTGTTGAATATCCAATATTTAGAAAGCCAGGATACGATTGGGGATTATCTTTTAATAATAGTAGAGCATATACCGCTATGATGTGGGATAGAATGAAAACTCACATATATCAATGGATTAAAAGATATGAAAATCAATGGAGTTGGGTTACAATGGCTGTTGATGCTGAAAATAAAAAAATGCACTTTTATTTAAACGGAAAAGAAAGTGATGCAAGATTAGGAACGGGAACAGCTTCACCATATTGTTACAACGAAGATTTAAAAAGATATGGTATGGAGCCGTTTAGTATAGGGCATTCTACAACGCATGGTGGTGATATATACTTTAAGGGAAATATTGCTGAAATAAAAATGTGGGATAGATGTTTAAGTGCAGATGAAATAAAAACATTACATAAAAATACACCGGAAGAAAATTTAATATTATCTATTGATTTTTCTGAAAATTTAGATAATTGTGAAGCTCCTTTAGATATTCAAAATGTGGAAATAGTGGAAGATAATATTGTAATTCCACACACCATTTTACCATATAGAAGAGATGGTAAATTTAGATGTTTACCACACCAAACAGAAGGATTAATTAATGTAGGTGGAATTGAAAAATGGGCAAAAGGTGAAACAACTGCGGCAAATGAAAGAAGATATGTACTTCAAATGCAGCAAGGTAAAATAAATTATAAAGAAGATGGTATCAATAATATGAATTATGAGTATTTAAATACTGATACTATTTTCGGTAAGCATAAAATGATAAATGTTAAAACAAAATAATGGCAAACGAAGAGGTTATTGTTTTTGATAAAACAAAAAAAGAATTAGATTCAGTTGGATGTGGATTTTGCTTGGCAAAATGGACACAAGTTACAATGCACTTAGGTATTGGATTAACACACTCTTGTCACCACCCCGTTCAACATAAAATTCCATTATCCGAAATAAAAAGAGACCCTTCATCTTTACATAACACACGCTACAAAAAGTTACAAAGAAAAGAGATGTTAGAAGGTGGTAGACCTAAAGAGTGTAACTATTGTTGGAATATCGAAGATAATTCAAATTCATTTTCAGATAGAGTTTTTAAATCGGCAGAACCTTGGTCTTTACCATACTTTGAACAAATTAAAGATTCACATTGGAGAGAAGAATTTAATCCGAGATATGTAGAAGTATCTTTTTCAAACACTTGTAATTTTAAATGTGCATATTGTGGACCACAATATTCATCAAAGTGGGTAGAAGAGATTGAAAAGTTTGGTGGTTATAAAACATCTACAAACTATAACAATATACAGGAATTAATAGCAAAAAATGAAATGCCATATAAGCATTCCGAACATAACCCATATGTAGATGCGTTTTGGGAATGGTGGCCTGATTTATATAAAGACCTACACACATTCAGAATTACCGGCGGCGAACCATTATTATCAAAAGATACTTTTAAAGTTTTAGAATATATTCAAAAACATTGGGAAGAAAATCCAAACTTATCTTTAGCAATTAATAGTAATTTAGGCGTTCCTGATAATTTAGTTGATAGATTCATAGAAATAGCAAAAGATTTATGTGAGAATAATAAAGTTAGAGAACTTATAATATTTACATCGGTTGAGGCTAAAGGTAAGCAAGCCGAATATGTTAGATTTGGTTTAGATTATAATAAATTTTGGAATAATATAGATAAAATATTAACTAAACTTCCAAAGGTAACCATAAATGTTATGGCTACATTCAACGCACTTTCAGTATTTAGTTATTCGGATGTTATAGAAAAAACATTTAGAATGAAAAAGAAGCATGCAAATAATGAAAGATATTGGATATCTGCTATACAATTGGACACTGCGTATTTAAGACATCCATCGCATTTGTCTGTAAAAATTTTAGAAAGAGAACATAAAGAATTAATATTAGAAGCAGCTAAAAAAGCTCTTTACTATGGTATGACAGAATTTGTAAAAGGGGCATATGGTTTCTCAAATACAGAAATACAAAAAATAAAAAGATTATATGATTACGCAATATCAGAAGATAATTTTGATGTTGATAAAAATCGTAAAGATTTTATAAAATTTGTAGATGAATATGATATGAGAAGAGGAACTAATTTTAAATTAACATTTCCGGAATTAAAAGATTTCTATGATACACATAAAAAAAGGTAGTCCTTGGTTATTTTATCCATCAGTATTATGCGATACTTTTCCTGAAAATCCTGCTACAAAGGTTTTGAGTGGAGATAAGAATTTTCAAATAGAAATGAAAGTTACATTATTAGATACTGTTGATAAAAATGGAACTGTTTTTTGTATATTACCAAAATATATGGGATTAGATATACATAAAAATTTATTATTTTTTACAGTAAAATTTGAAGATGAAACATCAAAGTTTTATCAATTTCCATTTGCTATATCTGATGGAATTACTTTTGATTTAAAACTAATTCACGTATCTAAAAACTATTTGAAGATACTTATAAATAACGAAGAACAATTAAATTTAGACTTAAAAGAATTAGGCATGTGTATTGATTCTAATCCGTGCATAGTTTTTGGAGCTAATAGTTATTCACATATTGATGAAAATTCTAATGCAACAGAGTTACATTTGTATGAGTTTAAACTTTACGAAAAAACAAAGTTATTAGCACATCATACTTTTGATGAGTTTATATTTAATAAATCCGTTGATAAGACCGGTAATTTAAACTTTATACATCATAAAATATTAGAATGTTAAACGAAGTATTTGAAAAGACTAGAGATAAACTCAATAATGTTGGATGTGGGTTTTGTTTAGCAAAATGGACACAGGTTACCATGCATCTTCACAATGGTATGACTCATTCATGCCATCACCCAACAACTCATAAAATTCCCTTAACGGAAATAGCAAATGACCCTAAAGCATTACACAATACGAATTTTAAAAAAAGAGTTCGTAAAGAAATGTTAGAAGGTAAAAAGCCAGATGAATGTGATTATTGTTGGAATATAGAAAACGCATCAAACGCATTTTCTGACAGAACGTATAAATCATCAGAACCTTGGTCGGCACCATATTTTGATGATGTTTTGGCAGCTGGTTCTAAAGGTAACTTTAATCCAAAATATGTTGAAGTAAGTTTTTCAAATACATGTAATTTTAAATGCTCTTATTGCGGACCTCAATACTCATCTAAATGGGTTGAGGAAATAAATAATTTTGGTCCTTATAATACAAGTACCAATTTTAATGATATGGAATATTTTAAACAACAAGGAACTATGCCATATCTTGCATCGGAGCATAATCCATATGTAGAGGCATTTTGGAAATGGTGGCCTGAAATGTATCACGATTTACACACATTCAGAATTACGGGAGGTGAACCACTATTATCAAAAGATACATTTAAAATATTGGACTACATAATTGAAACACCAACACCAAATAAAAAATTAAATTTATGTATTAACAGTAATTTAGGAATACCTGAAAAATTATTTAAAGATTTTGTAAATAAAATTGAAAAAATAATAGATAATGAATTGGTTTATGAATTCATTTTATTTACATCGTGTGATACGTGGGGTGAACAGGCAAACTATATTCGTAATGGATTTGATTATAAATTGTTTAAAGAAAGAGTAGATTTTCTTTTAGATAAATTTCCTACTTTAACAATCGATATAATGTCTACATACAACGCATTATCAGTTCCTAACTATAAATTACTTTTAAACGATGTAATTGAGTTGAAAAAAAGACACCACAACCCATATAGATATTGGGGTTCTGCTTTACTATTAGATAGTTCTTATTTAAGATGGCCAGAGCATCAGACTGTTAAAATTTTGGAAGATAAATGGTTGATGGAAATAGATTCACAAGCTAAATTAGCAGATTTTCACGAACAAGTTAGAATTGGAATTAAGGATGGATATGGGTTTACTGATATAGAAGTAAATAAAATAAAAAGAATAAAAGATTGGTTTGAAACTGATATAAATGAAGAACAATTGATTAGAAATAGAAAAGATTTTTATACATTTGTTACACAACATGATATTAGAAGAGCAACTGATTTTTGTAAAACATTTCCTGAATTAGAAGATTTTTATCACAAATGCGGTAAACTATGATATTCGAAAATAATAAAGCATACTTTGTAAAAAAACATACAAGCAATAATACTAACACAAAAAGTTACGATTCGCTTAATGGAGATTTTATATTTGAAGCAACATTTAAATATATCAAAAATTCAGAATATAAAAATTCCGAACATTGTATTGTAGGTAGATGTGGTTATAATATGGGATTGTTTGTACAAGATGATAACTATGTAAAATGGGTTTGGTGGGAAGTTAATGAAAATGGTGAACACATTTATAGAGATATCTTTATGGATGATATTAATATGAATAAATTTAATACAATAAGAGTTGTAAAAAAAGCAAACGAATTTATTGTATATTTAAATGATTCTTGGTATTTTAATGGTGAGATTGAAAATAAGCTATATGATTATTCTGATAAAGTAATTTATATAGGAGTAGCTAATCCATATTGTGAGAATAATAACCATAGTTGGTTTAGTGGAGAAATTTCAGATATTAAAATATATAATAGTAGTAACGAAGTTTTAGATGATTTATATGCATGGTTTGATTTTAAAGAGAATTCAAATTTTAAAACATTTGATAAATCTGGTAACGGAAATCATGCTGAAAGATTTGAAACAAATGAAATAAAACAAAACCATAATATAGAATATAACAAATTCGCAAGACCAGCTAAAATAGTATAATATGACAGAGCAAGAAAAATCAGCAACGGATGCTTTGAAGCAATGGAGAGATGAAAACTTAAATAAAATAAGTTGTAGCTTTTGTGCAGCAAAGTGGTACAATGCCAGTTTACACTTAGGACACGGATATACAAATTCCTGCCACTTACCATTACCACATCCAATCGATTTGGAAGAAATTAAAACAAACCCATCAGCGTTACACAACACTAAGCATAAAAAAGAAATGCGTAGAATGATGTTAACAGGAGTAAGACCAGCAGAGTGTTCTTATTGTTGGAGAATTGAAGATATTGGTAGAAATAATGTATCCGATAGAGTTTATAAGAGTCAAATTTATAGTGAGGCTGATATAGCAGCATTGAAAGATATTCCTTGGGATGCGGATATTCCACTAAAAACAGTAGAAGTTAGCTTTGATAGAACTTGTAATTTTGCTTGTTCATATTGTAATGCAGGGTATTCTACAACGTGGGGTAGAGATATAAAGCAAAATGGCCCGTATCAAAAATTCAAAACATCATCAGCAGGGGCATACCAAAGCGATGGTAGTTGGTCTGAAGAGTTTGGTAAAGATGGTGAAAATAATCCATATGTTCAAGCATTTTTTGAATGGTGGCCAGAATTATCCCAAACGTTACAAGAGGTTAGAATTACGGGTGGTGAACCATCTCAAAGTTTTAACTTTTGGAATTTCATAGAAATTATGAAAAAATATCCATCAAAAAATTTAAGATTTGCTGTTAATTCAAATTTAGGTGTTAACGATAAATCTATACAAAAATTAATAGATGCAACGCATGAATTGGATATTAAAGAATTCGATTTATACACATCAAATGAATCATTTGGTGCTCATGCGGAGTATATTAGAGATGGATTAAAATATGATGTTTGGAGAGCAAATATGGTTAAATTTATTGAGCAAGCAAATCCAAACACATTCAGAGCATTGACTATAATGATGACTATAAATAGTTTATCATTATTTAGTATTGTTGAGTTCTTAGAAGATATGAAAATATTAAAAGCAAAATATGGACATCATAGACCTAATGTTGATTTAAACATTTTAAGATGGCCATCATTCATGTCTCCATTAGTATTGCCGGATGAAATAAAAATAGAACTTCATGCTAAACTTAAAAAATGGTATGATGAAAATAGAGATAGTAATTTATTTACCGTTGGCGAAAAAGCTCAATTCGAAAGATTAATCGATTATATCGAAGTAGTTAAAAGAGGACATAACACTACCGAATTAGATATGGATTTACAATTTCACGATTTTAAAAGTTTTTACACACAATATGATGTTAGAAGAAATAAAAATTTTGTTGAAACATTTCCAGAGTTAAAAGATTGGTATGAATCGTTAAAAGTCGATTATACAATTAGAAGTGTTAGAGGTGGTAGCGGTAAACTAAGTAATTGGGAAGTAGGAGAGTATGTTTCAGACGTTAAAAATTATAATATATAAAAATGAAAAAGGTTTTAATAACAGGTTGTAGCGGATTAGTTGGTATTCATTTGGTTAAAAAATGCTTAGAACAAGGATATGAAGTAGTTGGAGCAGATATTAGATATTCTAAAAACTTACCACAATCAGATAGGTTTACATTTTATGAATTAGATTTAACATTGGGTGAAAATGTTAAAAATCTTTTCTTTTTTGAATCACCTGATGTCGTATTTAATACATTTGGTGTAAAGGGTTCACCGATGAGAGCTAAAAATGAGCCAGTTGATTTTTTATATCCATCATTTAAGATTAATACAGAAATAATCAATCAATGTGCACATACTGATACTTGGTTGATATTTGTAAGTTCAGTTGGTGTATATGCGCCGGCTGAAAAATTTATCGAAGATGATGTTTGGAAAACTTTACCAGGTCAAGCGGATTGGTTTCCGGCATGGAGTAAACGAATGGGTGAAATACTTTTAGAAGCTTGCAAGGTTCAATATGGATACGAAAAGTGGGCTATAATTAGACCTGCAAATATATTTGGTGAGTATGATGATTTTAATGGTAAAGGAACTGTAATTGCATCTACTATTAAAAAAGTATATGAAGCAACCGATTCGATTGAAGCATGGGGAGATGGTACACCAATTAGAGATTTTGTTTACGCTGGTGATGTAGCAAACGCTATTTTAAAATTATACGAAAATAGATTACATACTACGATTAACTTTGGTTCTGGCGAAGAAGTTTCTATTAAAGAAATGATTGAAATGATTATAAAAGTTAGTAAAAAAGATATATCTATCATATGGGATACAACTAAGCCAAACGGAGATTTAAGAAGGTTAATGGATGTATCTAAGCAAGAGAAATACGGATTAACAACACAAACTAAGTTAAACGAATCTATAAAAAAGGTATATGAGTACTACTCCAATTCCATTAGATGAT
>JACCDP011016912.1_pt1 | contig 26761 bp, 25 predicted proteins | sample 7445841 | NCBI WGS metagenome assembly JACCDP01 (sample SAMN15323441, study PRJNA562643) | freshwater metagenome | isolation source: river surface water | place: USA:Blue River Watershed | collected 2017-08-17 | reverse complement strand
GGCGCCCGCCAGGGCGCCGCCTAACTTGACCGCGAACCAGCCCATGCCCTCAGGAAGCATCACATCGCCCCGAGCATCACGCTGCTTCAATAACCCCAAAACCAAATCCCATGACCACAACACAAACGGCAACCCAAATACATAAGGACGGATCCATATCGCCATGCTCGATTGCCACCACATCAATCCCATCAAACAAACCGACCAAAAGGCCGCTTCGTAGCCAAACAATTTATTGGCGATGCGGTGAAATTGCCACAACACGCCCAAAGAAAACAATGCGGTGAAAATGCGAGGCCATACCACGTCATTCCCCGCTACAGAAATCCACCACCACAAAATTGTCTGTACACCCGCTGGATGTCCGTCAACCGCCACGCCCTCAGCCAAATGTGAATGCCAATGGTTAGTAGTCGACATCGCCCTGAAAACAGCACTCAGCTCGTCGTAACCCCAAGCCATGTAGGTGATTCCAACAAACCGCATCGCCACGCTTCCCAATAGTACCAGTAGCCAGCCCCATTGAAACAAGCGGGGTGTGTTACCGAACGACGTCCATATTTGACGAAACCACATCCCCTAGGTCTTTTGCTTGGCTTTCTGCGCCGATGGAAACAAAATGTTATTCAATATCAGTCGATAACCCGGACTGTTGGGATGCAAATTCAAATCCGTTGGTGGCTCGCCCACAAAATGCTGATAGTCCTCCGGATCATGCCCCCCGAAAAACGTCCACGTGCCTTTCCCCAGTTCGCCATGGATATATCGAGATTCATTCAATAGCGCGTTTTCGCCCATTACCAGCACGTCGGATCTTACCAACTGACTGCGATAAGCCGTGGTTTGGCCCATAAATCCCTTGATGGTGCGCGTGTGGTTTTGGCACAAAATGCTGGGGATCAAATCCCATTTGGCCGAGTAATCGAACAGGGTGAACAGGTCTTCCTCTTCCTGCACTTTTCTGCGCGATGGATCTACGTCGATGTTGCTGTATTCATAATACAAGGGGTCCTCAATTAAGGTGAAGTCTTTGAAGGCGATGCATTTGTCGTAATCCAATTTTTCTTGTGCCCGGGGATCGGCGGGTGTGCCATCGTATATCGATTCGCAAATGTCTGTTTCTGCGGCGGCCATGGCGATATCGTAAGTGTCGGTGGCGCTGCACATGGCAAACAGGAATCCACCGCCGAGCATGAAGTCGCGAATTTTCATCACTACCGCTCGCTTGAGCTCGCGGGGCGATTCAAAGCCATGTTTTTTGGCCATCGCTTCGGCTTCAGCCACTTCGGCGATGTACCAAGGGGCGGTGCTGTAGCTGCTGTAAAATTTGCCAAACTGTCCGGTAAAATCTTCGTGGTGTAAGTGCAGCCAATCGTATTCGAGCAATTTTCCGCCCAATACCTCATCGTCGAACACGATATCGTAAGGAATTTCAGCGTAGGTTAAAACGAGTGTCACGGCATCGTCCCAAGGTTGCTTGGTTTTGGGGGAGTAAACCGCAATTTTGGGCGCATTCAGGAGTTTTACCACATTCATATTGGTGCCAGGATCCTGAATTTGAGTGAGGATGGCATTGGCCGCACCCTCGGTGATGGTTTCGTAGGTGATGCCCCGCACTTTACACTCTTTTTCAGCGGTGGCACTATAGGTAAACATGAAACTGCCACCCTGATAGTTGAGCAGCCACTGAACTTCTTGGTTTTGTTTGAGCAACCAGAAAGCCAGGCCATAGGATTTCAAATGGTTTTTCTGTGATTCATCCATGGGGATGATCAATTGTGTGGCCTTCCCGATGTGTGCTAAGCTGAAAATGATACAGAAAATCGCTGTCCTAACCATGTCAATAATATCCCAAAGATAATAGATGAAATGCCGTAAACAGCAGCCAATTTATACTCTTGACACTGGAGATACTGGATTATTTCCAAGGTGAAACCACTAAATGTAGAAAAACCACCCAAAAATCCTGTGATCCAAAACAATTTGGCCGCATCAGTTTCTATTTTACTCCACAAAAGCCCAATAAGAAAGCAAGCCGATGCATTGATGAAAAAAGTGGACCATGAAAATTGATGCGCATGAAAAGGGATTCTCAATCCGATAGCCCATCTCAGTACTGAGCCAATGGCACCACCGGCGATCAACCCTATCAAATTACCGAATTGCATAATGCAAATGTACATGTTCGTTGTAATTTTGTGTTTATGAAGGCCACAATTGAAAAGATTGAAAACCTATCGCCAAGGGTTAAGCGGTTTGTGTTGTCGTTGGAGCGAATGGTGGTTTTTGAGTCTGGACAATTTGTTGTGTTAACCGCGACTGTTGATGGAGTGGAATTGCAAAGAAGCTATTCTATCGCATCAATAGAGTCAGGAAGTCCTGTTTCGCACTTAGAGTTGTGTATATCGCTCAATAATTTGGGCAAGGTAACGCCATGGTTGTTTCAGCAGTGCGAAGGGGCGATGTTAGACATTTCAGAGCCACAAGGTGGGTTTGTGTTGAGGCCGACGTCTGCCGATGTAGATGTGGTCTTTGTATGTACCGGCACAGGGGTGGCTCCATTCCGGTCGATGATTCAATCATGCTTGACTTTGAATCCTAATCGAAAGGTACACTTGGTCTTTGGGAATCGCACAGAAGCTGACGTCCTTTACCACGAACAGTGGCAGGAACTGGCTAAGACAACAACGCAATTTGTTTACTACCCAGTGATCAGTAGGCCCGATGCCAATCTCGACCCATTGTTATTCCACCATGGGTATGTGCATGAAGTGTATAAGCCGCTGATTCAAGAAAATCCCAATACACATGTATATGTATGTGGTTGGGAGGTAATGTGTACGGAGGCACGACAGCAGTTGAAAGGGATGGGGTTGACGCGCCGACAGTATTTTTTTGAGCAATACGACGGTTAAAGGGTTGATTTACGGCAAATAATTTTTTTGCTTTCGAATTTTAACTTATTATTGCGTAATAGTTAGGCGTTGCGATTCAGCAAGCCTTTGAATTTTCTCTACTTTCTTGCACAAAATTTTTTTGAATACGAATATTTTTTATGGCCGATAAACCGGATTTCTCTAAAATGAGCGTGGGTGATTTGCGTACCCTTGCTGATAACCTTCAAATCGACAACACCGCTAAGTTGAAAAAAGGCGAACTCATTGCCGCAATTGAAATGAAAGCGGCAACTGCTACAATCAAGGATGCTGATACAGTTCAACCTGCGGTGAAGGAAACGCCTGCCGGAGAGGAGTCGTCTGCTGACGGCAACGATCGCAGAAATCGCAGGCCCAGAAAAACCAAGGCAGAGGAAGCAGAGGAGGCCAAACAAGAAGCGGCTACTACTGAAACAGGCGCGGTTACAGCCCCAACAACGGGACAACCACAGCCTTTTCAGCGTCATCGTGAGGCTGGAGAGGGCGCGGAGTTGAGAAACAACCGTCAACCCGTTGAAGGCAGAAATCCAAGGAATCAGCGAGAGGGTCGTGAAAACCGCGAACCCCGCGAAAATCAGCCCCGCGAGCAACGCGAGAATCAGCCTCGTGAACCGCGCGAGCAACGCGAACCCCGCATGCAGCGCGAACCCCGCGAAGGTGGAGAAGTTCGTGAGCCACGCGAGCAACGCGAACCGAGAAATGGTCGCGAACCCAGAGAGAACCGCGAACCGCGTGAAAATCGCGAGCCCCGCGAAAATCGCGAAGTGACAGAGGGAAAAGAAACAGCACCCGTTCAAAAAGCGGAACCTGTGTTGTCTCCAGAAGAGAAAAAACGTCGCGAAGCCCTAGCTCTTTTCACAGAAATGGAAGGGGTAGTTACCACCCAAGGTGTGCTAGAAACAGTGCCCGATGGCTATGGTTTCTTGCGCTCTCCCGACTATAATTATGTAGCATCTCCTGATGACGTTTACATTCCTGGCTTCATGATCAAACAAAATGGTCTGAAAACAGGTGATACTGTGCGCGGAAGTATCCGTCCGCCCAAAGAAAATGAGAAGTATTTCTGCTTGGTGAAAATTGAAAGTGTGAATGGCAGAACCCCAGAGGAAGTGCGCGATCGCGTGGCCTTTGAGCACCTGACTCCGCTTTTCCCTGATGAAAAATTGAACCTTTGCGATAGCTCGAGCAACTATCCCAACCGCATCATCGATTTGATATCGCCCATCGGAAAAGGACAGCGTGGTTTGATCGTGGCGCAGCCCAAAACCGGTAAAACTTGGTTGTTGAAAGGCATCGCCAACGCCATCGCCAAGAATCACCCGGAAGTGTATATGATTATTTTGCTGATCGATGAACGTCCGGAAGAAGTAACCGACATGGCCCGCAGTGTGCGTGCTGAGGTTGTTGCCTCTACGTTTGATGAGCCAGCCGACAAGCACGTGAAATTGACCAATATGGTGTTGGAAAAAGCTAAGCGCTTGGTAGAATGTGGGCACGATGTAGTGATTCTGCTCGATTCAATTACTCGTTTGGCACGAGCATTTAACACGGTTCAGCCCGCCTCTGGAAAGATTTTGTCGGGCGGTGTAGATGCCAATGCCCTGCACAAACCCAAGCGATTCTTCGGTGCTGCCCGTAACATTGAAGGCGGCGGTTCGTTGACCATCATTGCCACGGCATTGACTGATACTGGTTCGAAAATGGATGAAGTGATCTTCGAAGAATTCAAAGGAACCGGTAACATGGAATTGCAGTTGGATCGCAAATTGTCGAACAAACGCATTTTCCCTGCCATCGATATTTTGAGTTCAAGCACACGTCGCGATGACTTGTTGGTGGATAAAGTGACCAACCAACGGATGTGGGTGTTGAGAAATCACCTGGCCGACATGAACCCAGAAGAGGCCATGAATACCTTCTTGAAGTACATGCAAAACACCAAAGACAACAACGAGTTTTTGGTTAGCATGAATCGATAATTCGCCGCAATCCCGCATTTCCCGCTGTCTTTGTGTTGTACAGCACCCGCTATGGTGGTGTAAAAGTTCAAAGAATTAGGGCTTGACTACTTGTCATGTGTTAGGGTAGTTGAACTTTTTGTGTTTGTAAATGTTGATTAAGTAGTTGAATCATAGCGTTTTGTTGGTTATGTTTGGGTTGGTTTTGTGATGGTGTCCTGAAATTGGAAACATGTAGAAAAAAATGTGTAAAACCCATGCACAACCAAGTGAATTCTGTTGTTTTTTTGGATAAATAATTAGAGAGATGGACAAGCCAAAAGTTGTCATTGAGTACAGTAAGTTGTCAGCAGAACTATTGGATCTGTTTGATGAGACGTATCCCACCGGAGTAACGGGTAAAACGGTGCGCTATCCCAACTCAAAAGGGGAAATCGTAACCGCAGTGCGTTTGGAAACAGATGAGATTAGTTATCTGGTAAAGTTGAGCACCCGTGCCAAAGAAATCCTTACAGAAGAGGATTTGGATGCGTTGATTCGCACATCCACCAAGTCGAAAGACGTTGACGAAGAAGAGGAAGCCGAGGAAGAGGAGGAAGAAGAAGAAGATCCTCGCAAATCGTCGATGGAAGACGAAGATTAATTCAATTTCCCATGTTGGTTTCTGAAATTACGCACAACATTAAAGTTTCTGTGGAGTGCGTGTTCAGTAGTCCACACAGCCAGCCGCTGCAAAACCAATTCGTGTTTTTTTACCACATCAGCATCGAGAACTTAGGTGAGTTTTCTATGCAGTTGTTGCGAAGGAAATGGATCATTGTGGATGCGCATGGTTCGGAGCGACAGGTAGAAGGTGAGGGGGTAGTAGGGGTTCAGCCCAGTATTCCGCCGCAAGAACAACATGAATATTCAAGTTCTTGCCTGTTGAGTACCCCATTTGGGGTGATGCGCGGAACCTACACATTTGAGCGTTTGGTCGATGGTGCTTTGTTTGAAGTGACCGTACCCGCGTTTAAACTGGAAGTTCCGTATCTCTTAAGCTAGTCTTGGGAATCCCCTGGCTTAGTTAGTATCTTTGGTACATGAAATTACAGGTAGTTGTAACCGGTGCTAGCAGAGGAATTGGGTTTGCTGTGGCGTATCGCTTTGCCAAAGAAGGACATCATTTGGCCATCGTAGCGCGCAATGCGGAAGATTTGGCTAGCGCCCAACAACGATTGTCTGAAGCAGGTGCAGCGTCAGTTCATACCGTAGTGGCTGATTTGTCGCTACAATCAGATCGCAACCAAGCCATCGACCAAATAAAATCACTGTTTCCCCAAGTCCATGTGTTGGTGAACAATGCAGGCTTGTTTTTGGGTGGGACGATGATGGGGGAGCCAGACGGACAGTTTGCGCATTTGTTGAATACCAATGTGGTTTCCGCTTACGAAATGACCCGCGGTTTGTGGGCCAGCATGCAGCAAGTGCCCCGCGCACACGTGTTTAATATGTGTAGCATCGCCAGTATTACTGCTTATGCGGCCGGTGGGAGTTATTCCGTAGCCAAATTCGCGTTGATGGGATTCTCCAAATCGCTGCGTCTTGAGGGTATGCCAGTAGGAATCCGTGTGAGTGCAGTTATGCCTGGTGCTACCTTGACAGATAGTTGGGCGGGTGTGGATTTACCCAAAGATCGCTTCATGGATCCGAGCGATGTGGCCGAAGCCATTTACGCCGCTTTTACCATCAACGAGCACACTGTGATGGAAGAAGTATTGCTTAGACCTTTGTTGGGCGATATCTAAGTGGTTGGCTGATTTTGACGAATTGACATTTTATTGTCATGGGCGATTTGCCTAGGCGATATGTGCCTTTTTTCTTATATTTGCGTTAATAGATTTAACAAAGATGAAAAAATCATTACTTTCATTGGTGGCTTTGTTGGGGTTGACCTCAGCAGCTATCGCTCAAACGCCTTCTTTTGATGTGCCAAAAGAGCAAAAGAACATTAAAACTAACGGAACAAGCTATGTGTTGAAAAACAAGAGCTTGGTACCTAGTCGTCGTGCCGAAAGCTATAGCAACTGGTACAACTTTGTGGGTGCTTATGAGGAAAATGAATTGTTGGGACAGACTTTGAGTGGGTTTGTAAACTTCATTCAGCCAGATACCAACTTGTGTATGGTATACAGTGATGGTGCCAAGTCGAAATTGGGCTTCCACATCGTAGGTACTACTTTCGATCCAAAGGATTCTTCTTTCTTGAACAAGGCAGAAGTGTTAACTCGCTACAATCCATACACTGTGGATTCATTGGCTTTCACTCAGTTCTATATCCGTCAGGTTGACAAAGTGGACATCGGTGGTAACATGGTTGACGTTGTTGATACTGTTTATATCCAGTATTTCAACATCACCGGTATCAAGCCAGGTGGTTATACTTTACAGAGTACACCCGGTGTAACTTACCGTTACGCAACACCTGCAACCGACAAATTGTCTTACACTTCTTTGTTGAACAGTGCCGCGGTGAAAACCGACACCTTGTTGTTGACCAAAGAATGGGCTGATAGCTTGATTCTTGAGAACGGTACGCCTAAGTCTTTCATCGGTCGTACTTTCGTCTCTACTCCTAACGTAACCACCAAATCAACCAACGGTTCTGACGGAACTACCACTTTGTTTGCATACAGCGTATTGTACCGCCCTATGATCAAAGCGGCTCTGGGTGATACTGGTTTGGCTTACAACGGTTCTACCGTATTCAAAAAATACAACATGTACGGTGTGCGTTTGGGTTCTTTGGATGGCCATGATCAGTTGATCACTTCAAGCAACAAAATCAACAACATGTTTGTAACCAACTTCCAAGTGCGTTATGGCCAAACCTTGTTTGGTTTCTTGAAGTCTTACTTGCCTGGTACTGTATTCGGAAACACCATTTTCTTCCCTAGCTTCGTTCACATCACCACGCCTAACTTGTCTACCAAAAACGTAGTAACTGGTTTGTCAGGTGTTCAGGTTTATCCTAACCCTGTTGCAAGTAACGCAACTGCTGATGTGGTATTCGACTTGACAGCTCCTGCTACTGTGAAGGCAGTGGTTACTGACTTGAACGGTCGTGTAGTAAGCACTTCAACTGCAATTAACTGCATCGCTGGTCAGAACGCTATCTCTGTAAGCACTCAAGGTTTGTCTAAAGGTATCTACATGGTTACCGTTGAGAGCAACATGGGTCGCATGAGCAGCAAATTGACTGTGAACTAATTCCAACAACAATTATATAGAAAGAGCCGGGCTTGCCCGGCTCTTTTTTTTGTCCCAAATCAACATTAGCACGAGATTTGCTATGTCAAGCACATGAAACGTACATTTCAGGTGATTTGTTGTGCATTTTTAGGGATGGTTTTTCAATCCGCAAAAGCACAATCGTTCTCAGGATTACAAAATAGCAACTTCGCCGGTGTGCACAGTGTATATAGCAATCCGGCCTTGTTAACTTCTATGGCTTATAAGCGACATGCCAATGTAACTTCCATGGGGTTTGATGTGAATACCAATTTGGTATCGCTCACCGCGCCATTTACCCTTTGGCAAGCCATCACGGGAAATGTGCCAGCGGCTTACCTCAACAACAAAGGAAAAGTACAGTGGAGTAATGATTACCTGCAAAGCTATCCCGTAGGAACCCAGGGATGGGCGCAAATGGGGGTAGAGTGGCGCGGACCTGCCTACGCAAAGCGCATCGGTCAACGCACGGTTTGGGCTACCCACGTGAGAACCCGTGCCAATGTGTCCATGAAAAACGTATCTGATGCCACCTTGGCCTACGCCAGAGAGTTTCTCGATAGTGGGTTTAAACAGGCGGGGGGGCTTCAACTGTTACAGACCGCTACAAGTCCGCTATCGCTCCAAGCCAATGCCTATCAAGAAATTGGGGCTTCTTTGGCCTATGCTATCGTTGATGCAAAAAAGTTGAAGGTTTCCGCGGGTGTTACTGCCAAATATTTGATGGGGTTGGGACATGTATCGGTACTGTCTGAAGGAATGCAGTTGCAGGCCTATGGCCGTGATTCGATCGTTATCAATCACAGTATGTTCGATATTGCCTATTCTGATTCCAAATTGTTTCAACGGTTGATGCAGGGGGTGATAACAGGTGGTTTGCCATCGCTCACTGAAATAATGGGCAATGGCTTTGGGATGGATTTGGGCGTATCTGTTGAAGGTGGCAAAGGGGGGTCGGTGGTGCAGTTCAAAGAGCGATGGCTGGGCGATCCAACCGTGAGAAACTACCAATGGCGATTGGCGGCGTCTTTGATGGATTGGGGACATGTTAGCTACAAGAATCGACTCAATACCTTCCATATGAGCAATGCGAATCCTGTAACCTTGAAGATGGACTCTGCATTGATGAGTGCTTTTGCCCAAGGGAGCACGGAAGGGTTTGCCTATTTGGAGCAGTTTGCCCGAGACAATATGAACTATAGCCAGGGCGCTAGAACACAGCGGATTGCCATGCCTACCCAATTGCTATTGCAAGGTGATTTTCGTTTGATGAGTCGCGTTTATGCCTCTTTCGTTTGGCAACAATCGCTGGTATCTGCCCAAACGATGGGATTTAGACAACCATCATCGCTGTTGGTGACACCCAGGATTGAAATGAAATGGTTGGAGGTGGCAATGCCCGTGGGATTGACCCAAGATTATCGCAAAGGAAACATCGGCGCTTACGTTCGCGTAGGTCCGCTGTTTGTAGGGTCAGACAATTTCGTCTCCAATTTGATGCTCAACAACATCAAAGGGGTGAATATGTATTTGGGTTTGAGTACTTCGATTGGGAAGTTCAAAAAGCACTAAGTTAAGCAGACGCCGTTTCCACGCGGGTGATTTTCGCCCCAAGTGCATTCAGACGCTCTTCTATGCGCTCATAACCCCGATCAATTTGTTCGATGTTCTTGATGATGCTTTTGCCTTTGGCACTCATGGCCGCAATTAGCAAAGCAACCCCAGCACGAATATCGGGTGAACTCATAGTGATGCCCTTCAATTGGGTACGTCGGTCTAAACCAATGACGGTGGCGCGGTGAGGATCGCACAAAATGATTTGCGCCCCCATGTCGATTAGGTTGTCGACAAAGAACAAGCGACTCTCAAACATTTTTTGATGAATCAATACAGTGCCTCTTGCTTGGGTAGCAGTGACCAATGCAATCGAAATCAAATCGGGGGTAAAGCCGGGCCAGATTTGGTCTGACACGGTTAAGATAGATCCGTCAATGAATGTATCGATTTCGTAATGGTCCATGGCCGGGATGAAAATATCATCGCCACGGATTTCCAATTTTACGCCCAATCGCTGGAACATTTTTGGGATAATGCCCAACATATCGATTCTGCAATCTTTCAGGGTGATTTCGCTTTGGGTAATCGCAGCCATACCGATAAAACTACCGATCTCAATCATATCAGGTAAGCAGCGGTGTTCGCATCCTTTGAGCTCGTGAACACCTTCGATGGTGAGTTGGTTGGATCCGATACCTGAGATCTTGGCTCCCATACGGTTGAGCATCAAGCACAATTGTTGCAGATAGGGTTCGCAGGCAGCATTGTAGATGGTAGTGGTGCCCTCTGCGAGCACGGCAGCCATCAAAATATTGGCAGTGCCAGTAACTGAAGCTTCGTCGAGCAACATGTAACACCCTTTCAAGCGATCGCTGCTCACTTTGTAGAAATTGTTCTCGGCTTGGAATTCAAATTTTGCACCCAAGTTGATGAAACCCTCAAAGTGGGTGTCTAGTCTTCTGCGACCAATTTTATCGCCCCCGGGAGAGGGAATATAGCCACGTCCGAATCGGGCCAATAACGGTCCCACAATCATGATTGAGCCACGCAGAGCAGCGCCCTGTTTTTTGAATTCAGCACTGTTGAGGAAGTCCAGGTTGATGTTGTCTGACACAAAGGTGAATGAGCCGCGTTCATTGCGGGTAACCTTAACGCCCAAACTCTGTAGGAGTTCTATGAGCTTCAACACATCGCGAATCTCAGGGATGTTGGTGATGGTGACGGGCTCGGCGGTGAGTAATACAGCACAAAGCACCTGTAGCGCCTCGTTTTTTGCCCCTTGCGGGATAATTTCTCCGCGGAGTTTGTGTCCGCCCTCAATTTCGAATATGGCCATGGGATTTAGAATCTGCGGTAGTTTTTGCCGCGGTTTTTGTTGTTGTTATTGTTCTTGTTTTTGTTGTTCCGATTGAACGTCTGGGGCTTTTGCATCGGCCTGCGAACGCTCACCGTTGTGTCTGCACTCACCACCAACTCAGAACCCTCGATGTTCAACTGTCCTTTTGAGAGTGTTTTCAAATGCTCAGCGATCACCTCGTTGCTTAAGTTTTCGTTGTTCCAAGCTTTACAAGAATTGTACATGAAAGAAGCGATCATGTTTACCACGTCTTGCTTGAGCTCGCCAGCTTCCATTTCCGCCGCGCGGTCAATCATCATCTGTAGGTTGCGACCGTAAAAACGGAAGCGAATGCCACTGCTGTTATATCCCAAATGGGCAGGTCGAACGTATTCTTTTTTGTCTTGGACGATTTCGTAAGGACAGTCAACGTCTAAATCGTAATCGGCGATTTGGAAAATATGTCCCCACAAGATTTCCTTGTAATTTGCTTGCTGTTTGATTTCAGGGTTTAATGTGGCCATGATTTGGGCCAAATTGTGAACCCACAACGTGCGTTCTTCCTTGTTGGGCAAGGATTTTATATGGTCGATGTATTCTTGTACATGTCGTCCGTATTCGGCGATGCCTAAGGCTGTTCTTTGGGTATTGTAATCGTCTTGAAGCGTAAGCATGTTTATGCAAAATAACACAGAACCAATCAAATAAAATCTAAAACTTTCCCGCAGTTGTCGTGTTTGTTATACATCCAAGACACATGAAAAATCAAATCGTTTCTGAGTATGTGAAATACTGCCTCAAAATGGGGCATTCACCCGCCAATGTATTCCAACTTTGCGAGCATTTGGGCATCGCAGAAACGGAATTTTACAGCCATTTTGGGAGTTTAGACAAAGTGGAAGAATCGGTGATTGTAAGCCGTTGGCAATCGGTGGCGGAGAAATTCGCACAAGATGACCAATTCGCTGGCTTCAGTATCACAGAGAAGATGCTCACGTTGCACTTCGCTTTTATCGAAAGCTTGAGAGAAATACGCAGTTATCTACTCTGGAAATTTCAAGATTGGAAAAATCCCACCGATCAAGTCAAAGGATTGATGTCGCTCCGCGAAGCCTTCCAAAAAACTGTAACCCCCATGTTAGACATGGCCGTGAATCAGGGTGAAATTCCCGATCGGAAAGTGGTTTCCAAATTGAATGTGGAAGCATTGGGCATGAACTTGGCCTTTGTGATGCATTTTTGGCTGAAAGACGATTCGGCGGACTTCGAAAGGACAGACGCTTGCATTGAAAAGTCGGTGCAGTTAACCATGGATTTTGTGGGCAGAAATGCGGTTGATAAACTGTTTGATTTTGGCAAATTCTTGATCCAAGGATTTCAACGATGATCGAAACCCAAGATAGTATCCCGACCTCCAAAATGGAGCGGGCCATGAAATTGGTGGGGGCTGGCGCCAAAATCGGTGGTAATTATTTGAAATATTACGCCAAAAAGACCCTCAATGGTGAAACCACCAAAGAGGAATTGCATGCCAACAACGCCAATGATATTTACCAATCGTTGAGTCAGCTCAAAGGCAGTGCGTTGAAAGTAGCGCAAATGCTCAGCATGGATAAAAACCTGTTGCCCAGAGCCTACACAGACAAATTCGCTTTGTCGCAATACTCAGCTCCGCCAATGTCGGGCTCATTGGTGATGCGTACCTTTCAGAAGTCGGTTGGAAAATCGCCCATGGATGTATTTGATCAATTCGAAACCGAGTGCAGTGCTGCGGCGAGTATCGGACAAGTACACAAAGCCCGTAAGGATGGCAAGGTGTTAGCGGTGAAGGTGCAATATCCTGGAATATCAGACAGCATCCAAAGTGATCTGAAAATGGTGAAGCCCGTGGCCAATGCCATGTTTGGACTGCCCGAAAAGGAAATGCAAAAGTACTTTCAGGAGGTTGAGGAAAAACTTCTGGAGGAAACAAATTACACACTTGAACTCAAGCGTTCTCAGGAAATTGCCCATGCCTGTAAAGATATTCCCGATGTGTTTTTTCCGGAATACTACCCCCAATACAGCAGTCCTAAAGTACTGGTGATGGACTGGTTAGCCGGGGATCACCTCAAAGAGTTTTTGGACAAAAACCCTTCGCAAGCAGTGAAAAATAGGGTGGCACAGGCACTATGGGATTTTTACAACCACCAATTGCACACCGAATTGGCCATCCATGCTGATCCACACCCCGGTAATTTTTTATTGCAAGAAGATGGTAGGGTAGGCGTGATCGATTTTGGCTGTGTAAAAGTGGTGCCTGAGGATTTTTACTACCATTATTTCCCATTGCTTGTGCCTGAGATTCGTGAAAACCAAGCGGTGGTGGATCAACTTTTGAGTCACATAGAAATCATCTTCCCAGAAGATTCGCCCGCCGTGAAAGTAGAATTACAAGAGGCCTTTTTGGAGATGACCGCATTGCTTAGTCGTCCGTTTGAGTCTGAACAGTTCCAATTTACCCACGGATTTATCGATGAAATTTATGCCAAAGGAGAGGAGATTTATCAAATTCCGGAAGTGAAGCGACCAACCCAACCACGCGGCAGTAAACACGCGCTGTATGTCAATCGCACCTACTTCGGCATTTATAGCATGATGGCCGATCTAAACGCTTCCATCGAAACAAAATCTACCTTATGGTCTGATCGCTTGGTTTCGTATTGGGACGAACGAATCAAAGGGTAATACCTATACTCAACAATACACTACGTCCGTCAGAGGGCATCACACCAGGGCCGGGATAACCACCTGCCCTGCGGGTGAAATAGCGGGCATTTGTGAGGTTGTTTACGCTCAATTTAACGTTGATTTGCTTGTTGATTTGCAACGTGGAGTTCCAATCCCAAATGCGGTAGGCAGGAATTAATCCGGTGGTGCCGTTGGCAGATGCAACAACCGTGTTGTTGGCGTCAGAGAATACAGCAGAAACTGAACTGTATTGGATTTGCGTGATGAACTTTCTCTGTGGGTTCTTCTGCGATACACATTGGAATCCCAACCCTGCGCGCAGGATGTTCTCCGGCGCATTTTCAACTGCGTTGCCTTTTAAATTCATGGAGTCGTATTGACCGCCCGAATTTTTGGTGGTGATGTAATAGTCGCCATACAGCGATTGGTTGTGGGCGTAGCTAATGTAAATAGGCAATCCCCAGCGACTGTTTTTCTTCATTTTTTTCACTGGGTCGATATCAACCACGGCCTCAAATCCTTTGCTGGTGCTGTTGCCAACGTTGGTTTTGATGGCGATGGCTTTGCCTTGGTCGTCTAAGCGGGTAATTCTTCCGATGCGATTGTTGTATTGTAATACATAAACGCTTGCGTCGAAATAGAGCCAGTTGCCGGAGCGACCTCTGAATCCCAAATCATTGTTGTATCCATTGGCATCTTTTAAGTTAGGATCGATTTGTTCTGTGCCAGGCGCAGCTTGCATGTCGCTGAACAGGATGGGACGGTAGTTCTGGGTTGCATTGCCGTACACCTCAAACCCGTTTTTTAAATGGTATTCCGCAGAAAATCCACCCAACACAAACTGTCGTTCTTGTGGGGCTGAAATTACAGGGATTTCTTGCCCTACCAAGTTGATGCCCGTTCTGCCTGAAACCGTAGATTGAATTTTTTCAGCCCTGATGCCAGGTATCACAATGAACCGAGGCGATAAACGAATGACTTGCTCGGCAAATATCGCCATGTTACTGGTGTTGAAGGTAAGCGCAGTAGGGAAGAAGTTGGTGGTAAAGTTGGCGTCAGTACCTGTGCTGCCCACCCCTTTTTGGAAACGTTCGGTTTTGCCTTCGAACAAACGAACACCCGCGCTTAAAGTCTGTTTTTTACCTAATAACACGTAATGGGTGATGTAACTGATCTCCGCCCCTAAATTTTTGTATTTGTCGGTGGCCAAATCCCGGGTGCTGTACTGTCCGGTGGCTTTGTTGATGGTATCAGGCACCAAAATACTCGCCGTGTTGCCAATGCTGTGTCTCTGGGCATCCATGCCAAAGATTTGCGCTTGGATGCGACTTCTCACCGATAGGTTGTATTCAAATTTGATGTTAGCCGTTTGCCAAGGGGTAGAAAACCAGTTTCTGGCGCGAAGACTTTGTACAATATCTTGTTTGAATGCGGCATCGGTAAGTCCACCTGGTTGCTGACTCAACATGTTGTAACGCATGTAGTCAACGCTGATTTGGGCCTTTTTTGAAAGGTTGTAGGTAGCGGATCCGTAGAGGGTTTCCGTATTATACGCACTGTTTTTTCGGTAACCGTCGGCAGAGCGTTTGTCGAAGAATACGTAATAATGTCCCGCTTTCCCCTTGCCACCCAAACCCACATAGCCATTGTAAAGGCCAAAGCTACCCAACGTTTGCTGCGTTTCTGCTTGAAAAGGTTTTTGTAGGTTGCTGCCATCGCGCATCACGTAGTTGATCAATCCCCCAAACTGTGGTCCGTATTGCAATGCACCAGCGCCTCGGGTGATTTGAATGCGCTGAATCGCTTGCATGGGCGGGTTGTAATACGCCTCGGGGTAACCATAGGGATCTGCTGCAATGTCTGCACCGTTTTGTCGGATGTTGAATTCCCAACTTCTGTTCGGACTCAATCCGCGGTTGGCAATGCCAATTTGGATACCCGATCCATCGCTTTCCCAGATGTGCATGCCCGGTACTTTTGCCAAAATCTGTCGCATTGAATTGTTTGCCACCACCGTGTTCAATTGGTCCATAATCACCAAGCTGTTCTTTTTACCGGCGTTGATTTTTGTGCCCACTACTTCGGGTAACATCATTACATCGCGCTGCTGTCCGCTACCCACCAATGAAATTTCTGATAGGTATTCCATGTGCAGGGAAGTGTCTTGTTTGGATTGTGCTTTCAGTGTCAGCGACAAGGAACAAAGTAAAAGGGTATATATGATTCTGAGAGGTAGGGGTTGTGAATACATGACTTAGTTTGTTGTTTATAATCGTTCTAAATAGCGACGCAAACATACGTCACTTTTTCGACGATGCAAATCTTATTTAGAATAATTATAAATAAAATGACAAAAGTCAGATTTTGGAGTGATGTTTACAGCGCATGAAACTGGAAACCTCGCTCCTGCATCGCCTTGAGGTACTTGGGCAGAATCCATTGCAATTGTTTTTCGGCTTTCTCGCTGTCGTGAAAAACCACAATACTGCCGGGTTTTGAGTCTTTCGTGAGTGCCTGTAAACTCTTCTGCACATCTAAGCCCGCATCGTAATCACAACTCAAATTGCTCCATTGAATGACTTCGTAACCCATTCCGTGCAGCGCATTTATTTGGCTGGGCTTTATTTGTCCGTAAGGAGGACGAAATAATTTTGTCTTCTTTTCTGTCCGATGTTGCCCATCGGAATCACCCTCAAAATCTGCATTCGCTAAGGAGTTGCTAATTTCGTTTATGGCCGATTCACAATCATCGACATCCTGAAAATATCGCTGGTTATCGGTTCTCCAACCTTTGATGTGGTGCATGGTGTGATTGCCAAGGGTATGTCCGGCAGCAATCGCCGCCCTACAAATGTCAGGGTATCGCAGCACATTATCGCCCACGCAAAAAAACGTGGCTTTGGCGTGGTGCGATGCCAAAAGTGATAGTACCCAGGGAGTGATGCGCGGGTGCGGACCGTCATCGAACGTGAGATAGATGATTTTCTCTGGGGTGTCCTTCCGCCAAATGCAGGAGCTAAAAATCCGCTGAATTGTGGAAGGAACAGAGAAAAAGTGCATCGCAAGGCAAAGTTGTGACTTTTGACATGTTTTCACAACCCAACATCGATTAAATTTGTACCCTATGGCAGAAAAAGTAACGCTAGTGGGCGGCGGATTGGCCGGCAGTTTGATGTCGATTTACCTCGCTAAGCGCGGTTATGAAGTGTATATTTATGAACGTCGCGACGATATGCGCTCCGGTAACTATGTGGGTGGTAGAAGTATCAATTTGGCGTTGTCAACGCGCGGTCTTCGCGGTTTGGCCAAAGTGGGCTTGGATCAAGAAGTTCTGGATATCTCCATTGCTATGTCGGGCAGAATGATGCACTCCGTTGCTGGAGAGCTCAAATATCAGCCGTATGGCAAGGACGGACAGGCGATTTATAGTGTATCGCGCGGACAGTTGAACATCAAGTTGTTGCAATTGGCTGATCAATACCCCAATATTCACATGTTTTTCAATCACAAATGCACCAATGTGAATTTGGAAACTTGCGAGTCGACCTATATCAATGCCGCCGGTGAAACCATCACCGATAAAGCCGACGTGGTTTTGGGAACAGATGGTGCTTTCAGTGCACTGCGCGATGCGATGCAACGTACGCCGAGGTTCAATTTTTCTCAGACCTACGAAAACTACGGCTACAAAGAATTGGAGATTGTACCCAATGCCGAGGGCGATTTTCAGCTCGATAAAAACTGTTTGCACATTTGGCCTCGCAAGAGCTTTATGATGATTGCTCTGCCAAATCCTGGCGGTAATTTTACTTGTACGCTATTCATGCCTTTTGATGGAAATCCGGGCATCGACGATTTAAAAACACCCGAGCAAATCCAAGATTTTTTCAATACCCATTTTCCAGATGCGGTACCCATGATGCCGGGATTGGTGGAAGATTACCAGAATAACCCAACAGGCATGTTGGCAACGATGCGTTGCTACCCTTGGGTAAGAGGAAACAATGCCCTTATGGGTGACAGTGCGCATGCGGTGGTGCCTTTCTACGGACAAGGGATGAACTGCTCATTCGAGGATTGTGTGGTCTTGGATGAGTGCATTGAGGAGTTGGGTGGCGATTGGACCAACGTGCTGGATGCATATCAAAAGTTGCGTAAACCCAATGCCGATGCGATTGCGAATTTGGCTTTGCAGAATTTCGTGGAGATGCGCGATTTGGTGGGCAGCGATGCGTTCTTGCACAAAAAGAAGGTGGAGCATATGCTATCAGAAAAACACCCAGATTTGTTCGTGTCTCAATATGAGCGTGTTACGTTTTCAACCCGCGATTATGCTGAGGCGTTGGCGTATGGAGAACACAACGACCGTGTTTTGGAGGCCATCATACAAAATGGGTGGGAAGAGAAACTCGACGACAGAACATTTGTAGAGTCCTTGTTTGCTGAGCACCAATAATATTTTCGCAAACCTTGGTTTGCCAAACGCTTATTTCCCTTTTTTCTGATTGTATCGGGCCTTGGTTTTCGCCTCAATACTGTCGATGATGTCGGGATTGTATTCAGTTTTGTATTTTCCTTTCAGCGTGAACTTTCCTGTGCGCTCATTGCGGGTATCTCGGATGGGCTTGAGGAAATTAATATATGCCCAGATGCTGACAGTTGTGATTAACACAAAAAAGCCAATGGCCACGATCAGTTTGTTTCTTTGGTGTTTGTTCATGGGTTGAAAGGGTGTTGCAGTGATTCTCCTACAGTGATTAAATCATTGACCACCGCGTCTACCAAGGGGATGCCATGGGTTTGACGGTGATTAAATTGAGCGAGTTCCGGTTCTCCAGGAATCAAAACAGGTTGATTTGGGTTGATGGGTGTTGTGGCTTTGAATCTGCGAATCCATAGGTCCATATCGCGCTGAAAATCGGATAGATCCCTAAAACCATCTACATCCCAGCAGCCCACAAAATGTCCCAATCCTTTGCCGGGTTGATCGACACGGGGTTGTAAGAAGCTCACGAATGGGGGAGCCCAAGGACCGAAATTGCCCCCGTTCAGTACGCCTGAGAAAATATCTACCCAAGCACCTAATCCGTACCCTTTGTGTGCACCGTGGTCGGCATCAGAACCCAAGGGGAGCAATAAGCCACCTTGTTTGAGTGCCGAAGCATCTGTGGTGTTTTCGCCATTTTTGGTCAGTGCCCATCCTTCCGGAATGGGTTTGCCAACGCGTTCAGCGATTTCCAATTTTCCGTTGGCAGCAGCAGCCGTGGCCATGTCCAATACAAAAGCAGATTCTTCTCCAGCGGGAATGGCTACACAAATCGGATTTGTGCCAAGCATTCGCTCCGCACCACCTGCAGGGGCTACCAAGGGCGATGCATTGGTGGTAGAAAATCCAATGTAATTGTGCTCCAAGGCCATCATGGCGTGATAAGCCGCAATGCCAAAGTGATTAGAATTGGAAATACCCACCCATCCTGAACCGCATTCATGGGTCATTTCTATGGCTTTTTGCATCGCAAAAGGCGCTGAAACTAGGCCGATGGCCCCATCGGCATCCAAATGTCCCGTCGCTTTTTTGCGCTGGGTAAATTGTAATTTGGGTTTGGGGTTGATTCTGCCGGCTTCGATGAGTCTGATATAGCCACTCAAACGGGCTACGCCATGACTGTCGATCCCCCGCAAATCAGCGAGCATCAAGACATCCGTGGCCAATTGGGCGTCGGATTCAGAGAACGACAATCGGATAAAAACGCCCTGTAACCATGCTCTGAGGTTGGAGGCGGGGATTGTTGTGCTGTTTGGGTGGATTGCCATTTCAGTTATTTTAGTAAAGTTTGCAGGGCACCAACGGTATCCCAGTAGGTTTCTTCCTTGGCCAGTGCTGGCAAAGAAAATTCATATTTGATTTCGGGATAAGCACTGAAATTACCCTTACATTCACGCATCAAACCGGCACGATTGACCGTGATCGTGAGTTCTTTGGGCTCGCCCAATTTCAAGAAGAGGTCATCGATGTTGTTTTCAATCCGAACGCCATTGATCGCAATCAGTTCGTCGTTCACATTCACGCCCAATTGAAAACCAGCGGCCATGGGGTGGGCGTGTATGCCCTTTACGATGGTTCTGCCAGCGCTTAATTCACAGGTGAGGCCAAATTTCTTGGACTTGCTTTCTGTGATTTTTGTGTCTATACCGACTGCCTTCATCAACGCGCTGTAATCGGGAACTTCTGTGGAGTGGAGCAACTGCTTTGCAAATTGATCGAAGGTAAATCCGCTACCCATCACCGCATCCGGATTGCCTTTACCGGAGAGAATCACTGTTTTTACCGCATTTAAAAAGTCCTTCTCTGTGATGCCAGCACCTTCTTCGCCCATCGCCTTGTTTTTGTAATGGGTACGCCACAAATATTGCATTACATCGTCCAAATGTTTGCTGCCATTTGTGCTCGCCGCGATCCAAGCATCGAACAGAAATCCAACCACCACGCCCTTACTATAGTAGGAGTAGGTGCTGTTTTTTGAGTTTTCGTTGGGGCGATATTCTTTGATCCAAGCGTCGTGACTCATCTCGCTGATGGTTGCCACCCTCGCGCCCATGCGGTTTTCATGCGCGTTGATGTATCCAGCCATGGTGCCCAAAAATTCCTTCTGGGTAGCGATGCCCGCCCGCATCAAAGCGATTTCGTCGTAATAACTGGTGATTCCCTCAGCCAACCACAGCAAATCGGTGTAGTTTTCTTGGCGATAGTTGAATGGGCCAAGTTCGGCAGGACGGATGCGCTTCACGTTCCACAAGTGGAAATATTCGTGTGCAACCAGTCCCAAAAAGCCTTTGTATCGCGCTGCATCGGTATATGCCCAGCGGTTCATCATCAAAACTGTGCTGTTTTTATGCTCCAATCCGCCGCCGCCATTTTCCACGTTCTGTACAATAAAGGTGTAGCGCTTGCAGGGATGGTCGTTCACCACTTTAGCCATGGTTCTACACATCAGTTGCATGTCATCGCGGAGTTTTTCAAGGTCGGCATTGTTCCGTCCAACCATCGCCACCTCGTGGGGTACGCCGTTGACCTCGAATTTCAAGCGGGGGAAATTGCCCAATTGCACGGGGGCATCCACCAAATCATCGAAGTTGGGGTAGGTGAAATTTATGCGGGTCAAGGCCGATTTCAATTCTGCTTCTGTGGGTTCTGATACGGCCATGAACTCTTCTGCATCTATATCCAAAGCCGTGGCATAATTGAACCATCGCAAAGGATAGTCGATGTTTAAATCACCGCCCAAATGTTCAGAACCTTTCACGGTCATTAACACCGATGCCATATTCAACAAGGCCTGGTCTTCATCGATGAAGCTCGTGCGAACACTCAACTCAAAGCAGTATACACGGTAACGAAACTCCACCGCAGCGATGTTTTTGGGGATGGTTAATCGCCAAGTGTTTTTGTCTAGTTTGGTCTGGGCGATGGGTGAGCCAAAATTCAAGGGCTTCTCAGCAAAAACCATTTTTGACTCATCCATGGTTAATCCGCGGGCTTGTACAGACTCTACGTTTTTTGCAAATTCACGCACCAAGTAACTGCCGGGGGTCCAAACGGGCATGTACACATCGATGTTGCCTGCCGTGAGGTCTTCGATGCGCAGGGTGACTTCTGCATAGTGACTTTTGGGGTCAGCGATGTTGATGTTGTAGTGAACGCGTGGGCTTGCGTTTTTCTTTGCGTCTGCAGAATTGGGTATCATGGAAATCAAAGTGAATCCCAAGGCGTAAATCGTCCTTAGCATAACACAAAAATCGGCAATTTTCAGGATTAAACCTATTGTTTGGATTTGAAAACAGGAACGGTTGAACAGGGTTCTCCGTACATGATGCTTTTGGCAACCGGGGTCAATATTCGGGTGATTTCGGCATAAGCCGCAGCGGTTACGGGCAGGTCGCCGCATCCTTTGATAACCATCTTTTCGTTGGTGTAATCTTGTGCGTTAATGCGACTCAATGCATTTCGCCACAAAACGGCTTCCAGGGCTTGCAAATCGCCAAAGACCACTTCCAACGCGATACCTGACAGTTTAGATGCCATGAGCATGTAAGCCCAAGTAGGCACGATGGCATCCGCCGTGCAGCCGATGGCTACATTTTTGGATTGATAGCTATTCCAATCGTGGTCTTTTACCCAATCGCGAAAGTCCTTTTCCTTCAACACCATACCCATGAACAAAACGTCTTTGATGTCGATAAAACAGCGATCACCTTGGGGGAAATAGTCCTCCAGATTCAGCGTAATCAGTCCGCTATTGGCTACTTTGTTGACGAAAACTTCTTCCATGGGCAGTAATTGCAAAGATAGCGTGCTTTGTGGTTGCTTTTATTCAACACACGTCACCTTGATGGTGTTGGTGCGCTGTTTTTTATGAATGGGCATACTGGCGCAGTTGATGACATATTCACCTTGATTTACCATGCCTTCTCCTTTCAAGATGTCAACCACATCTTGGAACGTATCATCGGTGCTCACAAATTTGTCGTAGTAGAATCCCCTTACGCCCCAAACCAAATTCAAGGTCGCCAACAATTTCTTGTTGTCGGTGAAGATGAAAACGTTGGCTTCCGGACGGTAACTCGCTACGCGGAATCCCGTAAAGCCCGATTTTGTCATCGCTACAATCGCTTTGGCATGCAGGTGGTCGCTCATTCTCACCGCGGTAAAACAGATCTCATCGCTGGCAAATGAAGGCGATTCGGGTGTGGGTTTTACCCCTTTGTAATAGGTTCTGCGGTCGGTTTCGATATCGGTAATGATGCTACTCATTACTTCAATTACGCGAACGGGGTATTTTCCAACACTGGTTTCAGCCGATAACATCAAGGCATCTGCGCCATCCAAAACAGCATTGGCCACATCATTGATCTCAGCGCGTGTAGGCATGCTGTCTACGATCATGGTTTCCATCATTTGGGTAGCGATGATGCAGGGTTTGGCGGCAATCAAGCATTTTTCCACGATGGTTTTTTGGATCAAAGGGACACGCTGCATGGGGACTTCAACACCCAAATCACCGCGGGCAACCATGATACCATCCGAAACTTTGATGATTTCATCAATGTTCTCAACCGCTTCGGGTTTTTCTATTTTGGCGATGACTTTGGTATGGGTTCCTTTTTCGGCAATCAATCGCTTCAATTCTACGATATCGTCTGCTGTTCTTACAAAGCTCAAGGCCACCCAATCAACTTCCTGACTCAAACCGTATTCTAAATCGGCCAAGTCTTTCTTGGTTAAGCTAGGAACAGTCAATTTGGAGTCGGGCAGGTTAAACCCTTTGTTCGATGACAGCGGACCGCCGGCAACTACTTGAGCTTTGAGGGTGGTATCGCTCAGTTTTTCGGTAAAAACCAGCGCAACTTTACCATCGTTCAGCAAAATTCGCTCACCGGGTTTGCAGTCTTGGGTGAGGCGCTTATAGCTCACATACAAGGTGCTCGGCGTTGAAATTTGCTCTTCCGTGGTGACCAAAATGTTGTTTCCTTCGTGAAGTACAAACTCCCCATCTACTTTGCCGATGCGCAGTTTGGGTCCTTGTAAGTCTTGTAACAGGGCAACGTTGCACCCTAGGCGATTATTGATGTTTCGAACGCGATCGATGACTTCTTGGTGTAATTCATATGCCCCGTGAGAGAAGTTTAACCGACAAACATCCACGCCGGCATGGATGATTTTTTCGAGCATTTCTTCGCTGCTGGTGGCGGGGCCGATGGTGGCCACAATTTTGGTTTTGTTGAATTTTCCTTTGTACATGATGTTGCTGTTCGATTACAAATGACTCAACGCATTTACCCAATGTAACTTACTGTGTTTATCGGCAGGGAAGGGATAGGCCAATTGTATCGAAGCGATGGTTTTGATTCCTCGCAACCAGTCTTCTATGCCCCCCATGTCTTCCGCACCGCGCATCAGTAACCAAAAATCAGGCGTAGGTTTTCCTGAATATAGCAGTCCACCGGTTCCTTTGTTCTCGATAATCCACATTTCACAACCTGTTTCATTGCCTTCCCAGTAGTATTCTACGTGCGTTGATTCTGTATTCTGAGACAAAAATACTGAAAATGGAGGGTCTTGTCGCACAAACCTTGAAGAAAAAGTGTCATCTAGACACCAAGCCATCAAATGTGGCGGAATTTGGGCATGTATAGCGATTATCGCTAGGTCAATGGAAGCCCCTAAAAAGGTCGATTTGTGGCGTTTGATAGACAAAAGTATTTCCACAAAAATAATTTTAATGTTGTATCTCATCAAAAAATTGTTTCTTTGCAACTCAAATCAAAAAATAAGATCATGTCAGAAATTGCAGAAAAAGTAAAGGCCATTATCGTAGACAAGCTTGGAGTAGAAGAGAGCGAAGTAGTAACTGATGCTAGCTTCACAAACGACTTGGGTGCCGATTCACTTGACACCGTGGAATTGATTATGGAATTTGAAAAAGAGTTCGATATCAGCATTCCAGACGATCAGGCTGAGAAGATTCAAACTGTTGGAGAAGCAGTTCGTTACATCGAAGAAAACAAGAAGTAAGCCATGCAACTCCGGAGAGTTGTTGTAACTGGTCTAGGTGCGTTAACACCCATTGGAAACGATGCTCCATCGTTCTTCAAAGGGTTGCAAGCTGGTGCCAGCGGAGCGGGTTTGATAACCCATTTCGATACAGAGAAGTTCAAGGTGAAATTCGCTTGTGAGGTAAAAAACTTCAATCCTGAAGATTTTTTCGATCGCAAAGAGGCGAGGAAAATGGATCCTTTTACACAGTTCGCTATGGTGGCGGCCGATGAGGCTATCCAGCACAGCGGCCTGTTGCAACAATCCTATAATCCGGATCGCATTGGTGTGATTTGGGGCGCTGGAATAGGCGGCCTAACCACATTCTTCGCAGAAATTGTTGACTACGCAAAGGGCGATGGAACCCCTCGTTTCTCGCCCTTTTTTATCCCCAAAATGATTGTTGATATCGCCCCTGGGTATATTAGCATCAAACACGGATTCCGCGGTCCCAATTTCTCTACCGTTTCTGCTTGCGCCTCCTCAACCCACGCCCTAATCGATGCATTCAATTACATCCGTTTGGGTAAAGCCGATGCCATTGTAGCCGGCGGGTCTGAAGCTTCCGTGAACGAACCATCCGTGGGTGGTTTTAGTAACATGAAAGCACTAAGCGAGAGAAACGACGACTTCGCCACCGCCAGCCGACCTTTTGATAAAGATCGCGATGGTTTTGTGATGGGTGAAGGAGCTGCTGCCATGATCCTAGAAGATTATGAGCATGCCAAAGCCCGCGGTGCAAAAATCTATGCCGAAATCGTCGGTGGTGGAATGACCGCAGATGCTTACCACTTAACTGCCCCGCATCCCGAAGGATTGGGTGCATGCAACGTGATGAAAGCGGCTTTGGAAGATGCCGGTATGACCGCAGCAGACATTGATTACATCAACGTACATGGTACCAGTACACCCTTGGGTGACATTGCAGAGAGCAAAGCCATTCTCTCCGTATTTGGTGAACATGCCTACAACCTCAACATCAGCAGTACAAAAAGTATGACGGGCCATTTATTGGGTGGTGCCGGTGCTATTGAGTCGTTGGCATGTGTGATGGCCGTGAGTGAGGATATCATCCCGCCTACCATCAACCACTTTACCGATGATCCAGAGTTTGATCCCAACCTCAATTTTACCTTCAATGTAGCGCAAAAGCGTGTGGTTCGCGCCGCCTTGAGTAATACCTTTGGTTTTGGTGGTCACAACGCTTCTGTGATTTTCAAAAAGTTCGAAGGTTAAAATTTCCGCTACCTTGGCTCAATTTCTCAGCCGCCTCACTGGCTCAAATACTTTGGCCAAACAAGTGTATCGCGTTACCGGTGTGAAACCGGGCAAGTTGCGTATTTACCAAGAGGCTTTGCGACATAGTTCGATGTCTGATCACGCCAACAACGAGCAGATACTGAACAATGAGCGATTGGAGTTTCTGGGCGATGCCGTTCTCGATGCCGTCGTTGCCGAGCTGCTGTTCAAACAATTTCCCAAGAAAAACGAAGGTTTCCTCACCGAAATGCGCACGCGTATCGTCAATCGGGAACAATTGGCCTACCTCGCCAGCAAATTGGGTTTGGTGGAAATCATGGATATCAAACGCGACCTGCATCAAAATCGCATCGCACTGAAAACCATTGGCGGTAACGCCCTGGAAGCATTGATTGGCGCCATTTATCTCGATAAAGGCTTCAAAACAGCCCGTGATTTTGTGGTGAATCGCTTGGTGGGACAGTATCTGGATATCGAAAAGTTGATGACCACCGCCGTGTCACACAAAGCACTGGTCATGAAGTGGGCCCAACAACAAAAAAAGGTTTTGCGTTTTCAACACGATGTTACGCCAGATCGCAAGATCGAATTGCACGTTGTAACCCTGTACATCGATGAAGAAGCCTGGTTTACAGAAGAGAATCACAGCCGAAAAAAGGCAGAAGAGCTTTGCTGTGAAAAAGCAGTGAGGAAATTAAACCTTACCGTTTAAACTACGTCTAAGCGTCCAAATCAACCCCGTCTTTGGGAATCAAAACAACTTGTTCTGTGGATTTTGCAAATCCACACCAATAACAATCCGCTTTTCCGCAACCATTCATGAATTCCATGCTCTCCAATCTGCGGTTGGCTTCGATGATCCATTTTCTGATGATTTGATTGGATTCTTCATTGAAGGCCAATTTAATCAAGGGGAATTCGCCGTTTTCGTCTTTTTCCACGCAATCAATGATCGCCATGTTGCAATCCCAACTCTTACCAGCTTGGTTGTTGGTCATCAACTGATATACCCCCAACTGAAACCAATACGGATTGGGTACATTGTCTGTCGTCCTGGCACTGGGGGCTGTGGACTTTTTCTTTGAATTGTCTGGCTTCCCGGTTTTGTAATCAATCACAG
>JACCDP010524686.1_pt1 | contig 26775 bp, 26 predicted proteins | sample 7445841 | NCBI WGS metagenome assembly JACCDP01 (sample SAMN15323441, study PRJNA562643) | freshwater metagenome | isolation source: river surface water | place: USA:Blue River Watershed | collected 2017-08-17 | reverse complement strand
TTGCATACTGGTATGATTTTAAGGTTATTAAATCACACCAAGAACTAGATAGGGATTACATTTTATTGTGACTGTAAGTCCTCATCGTATTACCACCGCGGAGTGTTGCTCTCGGTTGGTACCCAGTTAAGGGTTCTTGATGATAGGGCGAAGTTAGAAAGATTTATTGAATGGAAACAAGTTGAAAGTTAAAAGGTTCTTAAAAAGTAATAACGGCATATTTGTGATCTAAATTAGAAATATCTCGAATCTATGCACCCCAGGGATTTCCAGGTAAAAACAAATCCAATTATAAAGATTTCGATTCATTTATTTTAAAAATATGCTCAATATCATTAAAGCGATCTGCCCTAATAAAATAGTCAAACATGCGCCTATCTGAAGTTGATCGACTTCGTAATAATATAGGTTCTGTGTTTTTTGTAAGGAATATACATTTTTGATTAATAGCCTGTATGATATCTGTTCTTGACCTTTTCTGCACTTCTAAGCTTCTCCTACCAACCCCAATGAAATCGTTTATCTGCTGGATTGATACTAATTTATTATTAATTGATTGGTTATATATTTTGATGAGTAAATCCTTTTCACGCTCATTTAACAAACCACTATCTAGACCATTATCAGCTAATACTGGCGGTGGTATATATTCTTCTACATCCGATGATGTAGTTTTTTTGTACCACTTACGTACAATAAAAATAAGAAGAAAAATATTCAACAAGACTAAAAAAAAGATTGTCAAATTACTTTTGCTAAGTAGCAAAATGAGTGGATTATTTTTTTTATAAAGTAAATTTCCTTTATCAACTATATCAACCGGGTTTATATATACAGAATCAATCCAATTATTTAAATCACCTACATACAACATATTTTCAAAGCAGAATGATAATTTTATATCTTGATATTCATTGCTTTTGGGTGTATGAATTAACTTTTCTAGTGTTTTTCCTTTAATTTTTAATATCCGATTGTTATTGGGGTCTAGTATCTGGTACTCATTTTCATTTCTTGCTAATATTCCTTTAGATGTATTTCCATAGTATTTCCTCCACACATCGTTAATTTCACCTAGTTCAATCCAATTGGCGGTGGTAATATCTAATTTGAATAGTTTATTATAATCTGGGTTAATGCCGCTATATTGTTTTTTTGAAGGTACTGGTAAGTATTTTGAGCCTGATATAAATAATGATTTACTTGAAGTGTCAATAAAATGAAAATTACCTATTTCATTGTATACAATCCCTTTTGAAATATACTTATCAGTGGGTCGGATCATCCATTCGTTAAATTGAGGATTGTAAACGCGTAAAGCCCCATTAAAATGCCAGAATCCATACCCCCCATAGGAGAAAATAGTGTCATTTATATTAAAGGATAAAGATTGAAATGTAAATCCAGAGAAAAATGTTTTATCGATTCTAACTAGGTTTACCGAATCATTTATAATAGCTAATTCATAAATTCTACCACTACCTGGAATTAACAAAAAAAGTTTGTCGCGAATTTTTAAAATTTGTTGGCTTTCATTTTGAAAATTTGTAGGGAGATCAGGAATTCTAAACAGCGCTTCTTCTTTATGCGAAAAAATGATCAAATTCCCCGGAATATTTGCAATTCGTGAAATAATGGGCGGAGGCTTCTCAGCTCTAACTGACAAATACGCAAAAATCGTAAATACTAAAAAAAATAAACGCATAGGCCAAAGTTAGATTAGATTCTGCAATTTTACCCAAGAAAAAGGTTACAAATTAAGATATACCACAAATTGTATTTAATTGTATATCAATATTTTATATTCATTTTTACTTAATAGGCTAAAAAGAATACGTAACTCACTTAATGTAGTTTTCTTTTTATATTATTTCACTATTACAAGGCTATTGTCTTTGACAGATCAGATCACAGAAAGGCTAAATAAGGCTTTAATATCTATTGTTCTGTACTGTACTATCCTAACCATAAACCCAAAATTTCGAAATATGAAAAAATATCTAATTATTTCATTGCTAACATTAGTTTTCATTGGTTGTACAAAAAATGAAAAAATTTTAGAGCTACTTTCTGAGATAAAAACACAAAATGAAGCATTAAAAACTCAGGTGTCAAATCTCAAACGCACAACTGACTCTTTATCTGCTGCACTAAAAGTGACTAATTCTTCTATTTTGAATATGGATAAAAAAATTGATTCTATACAAAATCAGTTAAGATTAGTCCTTTCACAAATAGATTCTGTAAATAAACAGATGGGGCAAGCCAATGCCAATATTCTTGATTTACATAACAAACTCTCAGAGCTGCAAAAGAAATGTGACGAATTGTATAAATTGCTAACAACATATATTAATTCAATAAACCTGGTCAACGATGGTCTAGTAGCGTATTTCCCATTTTCAGGTAATACAAAAGATAGTAGTGGAAATGGGTATCATGGTATAGCAACTGGCGGTGCACTTTCTGAAGATCGTTTTGGTAGGCCCAATATGGCATATCAGTTTACAGAAAATTTAAGTGATGTTATATCCGGAAATATCGATTTTAACGCTCAATCCTTTACAGTAGCACTTTGGGTGAAAATATTAGCTCCATGGAACTATTCTACTCTAAATTTATTTCAAGTTGGAACGTCCAATATAAATAATCGTATAGGTGGTTTTGCCTTATATATAGATCAAAATGATTTATACGGTCCACAAATTTATTCAATTATTGGACATACTCTTTCGCCGTCACTCGAAACAGTAAGAACAGATTCTAAAAGTTATAATTATCTAAATCAATGGCACCATATAGCATTTGTTAGAGATGCAAGATGTTCAAAGCTTGAACTATATATAGACGGTAGCTTAATTTCCTCTAATGCCACCGGAACGACTCTTACATATGAAACTTCTCCTCAAAAGTTTTCTATTGGCAACTATGCTAATGTAAATAACAATCCAATTGGTAAGCGTGTGTTGGATGAAGTGAGATTATACAATAGAGCACTCTCGATAGATGAAATAGGTAAAATACTAAAAAAGTAAAATTATTTATGCAAGACTGCATCTCTAAATGTGGTCGTGCATAAATAATTGATGACCTCACTTAAATTAATTCTAATTCAAAAATTGAGTCCAGATATCAATGGATGATGATATTGCTGTAATTAGTCTATTATAATTTAATATGAATAGAATTCTGATGATTACTTCACAATGCTAAAATTTACTTATACTTGACCGGAAACTATCTTGCCATCTCTTTCTAAATGCATTTTTATTTTATATATCCCTCTTCTCCAGAGTTTTATTAACAGCCAAGCAAAAGCAATGAGTAAGATCAAAATCATAGCGATATTATCTGAAATTTTGCCCATATAAAAAAGGAGGAAATCGTAGGCGCCATGAAAAAAAATTGGGAGTGCTAGTGATTTAAAAATATATTCATTCCTTTTCGTGCCAGCATAAAATCTAGCTAGGGAGAAATAGTACCCCATTAGAACAGCAAATAATCCATGGCCCGGCACCGCCAAGGCTGCGCGGGCTATAGCCACACCCCAACCACCTTGTAAAACATAAAGTACATTCTCAACCAAAGCAAAACCGAGGGAAACAAAGACAGAATATACAATTCCATCATAATGATGGTTCAGTTCTTTACTTTTCCAGATGAAAAAATATAGAACTGAAAACTTAGCAATTTCTTCTGGTATAGCGGCTTCAAAAAAAGACGAGTGAAAGGAAGTAAGTAATGATCCAGGGAAAAATCCAGATAACTTACCAAGCGGTACCGATAAAATTAAAGATAATATAATACTAAAGCAACCTCCAAACAAACATTTAAGAAGAAGACCAAGTGGCTCTTTTTCGTGATCTTTCTGATAAATGATATACAAAAATATAATTACCGGAAAAACAGATGCTATTATTAAAACCATACTTTAGAATTTTGAAATTAACATTTGAATTATGACTCCTTTCACTACTAAAAGAAAAGAAAAGAATATCCAGCTAAACAGATAGGCAAATACATCAAACCATTTTACAATTTGCTTCTTATGTAGTTGATACAACTGTACGGACAATACCAAAAAATAGACTAATATGGTCCATAAGATGTCCATGGTCATTAATTCTGAAAACCCATTTTGTGAAATGTGACTAGGATTTAATAACCCAGTAAACTGAAACACAATTGTTGTTGCAACCATAACAATAAGCCAGTTGCTCGACAAAATAATTGTATGGACAGGATTTTTCACAAGTTTGCCATATAGATAAAATATATAGTAGCAGAGAGTAAAACTGAGATAGAAAAATAGCAGATATACGATTTGAGTTTGTATCTCTTTTATAAGGTCAGCATTAATATCAAGAAATGCTTCATTTATACCAATGTTAGCGATGATACAAAAAATAATAAACTTAAAAACCATGAACCCTTCATTCGTAAGATCTTCCTCTGTCTTTGATGTACAATTTTTACAGGTGATACTATTGATGAAGAAATTATATATAAAAATAACATGGGATTTAATAGCATCTACCATTTCTTTTAAAGGATGCACGAAGAAGAGTTGAAAAGAACGAAATAGCATAAAGTATATTTTTAATTTATTTTCTTTGTCGACAAAAATTTAAATGAAGTATAGCCATCTTATTTCTCTATCGAAACGGTAACGAAACACAAGACAATATAAGAAAGTTTTTTAATACATAAATATCAAATAGATTGTCTTCTACATAATTAACCTCACAAAATTTATTACTCAATACAAAAAAGGCTTAATTAGGTCAAGTTTATACCCAAAATTGGACAGCATCATAATTTGCATACTGGTATGATTTTAAGGGTATTAAATCACACCTAGAATAATATAAGATTACATTTTATTGTGGCTGTAAGTCCTCATCGTATTACCACCGTGGACTGTTAATCTCGGTTGGTACCCAGTTAAGGGTTCTTAAAAAAAATTAAATATCTCGCTTCAAATTAACTAAATTTATATATAAATAATAACATATGGAAAAGGATAATAAAGACTCTAATCCAAACCCTGATAAAAAAGTATGTTTCAATTGCAAACATATGCTTTGGATGGTTGGGTTGGGACAGGGTGTGAAATGTGAAATAGACAAATCAAACATACCCAACAGATTTCATACTTGTCCAAAATTTGAATTTAAAGCCCAAAATGATGAGTAAAATAGTATACGTAGATATGGATGGGGTTCTTGTAGATTTTGAATCTGGAATCAATTATCTCACAGAACAAGAATTAAAATCATTTGAAAATAGACTTGATGAAGTTCCTGGTATTTTTTCAGGAATGAAGCCAATTGAAGTAGCAATTGAAAGCTTTCAAAAACTAACTTCTCATTATAATGTTTATATTTTATCAACTGCTCCCTGGGAAAATCCAACTGCTTTAAATAATAAACTAATGTGGATTAAAAAATACATTGGAGAATTAGGAAAAAAGAGGGTAATATTCTCATATAATAAACACTTAAATATAGGAGATTACTTAATTGATGACAGAACCGTAAATGGAGCAGGCGATTTTAAAGGAACCCATATTCATTTTGGAACGGAAAGATTTCCAAACTGGAAATCAGTTCTAGAATATCTCAAAGTAGCCTAAGATTTAGATTTATGGAAAATGAATTATTATCACTTTATAAGAAAATTCAAAGCTGTACTATTTGTCCTAAAATGGACAATTATAAAATGCTAAGAAACGTGAATTCAGTTGATTCTGATACTAGAGTTTTTATTTTATCACAGGCATTAGCAGAAAAACAGCTAAGATTAAGCGGAGTGAACTTTTTTAAAGATGATGGCACCGTTGGAGATACTGGGAGATTATTAGAAAAGTTCTTAAACCAATTTGGTCAAACCATATATCCACCAAAAAATATTCAATTAGACAACGGCAAGATCATAGTTTCAAAAAATAATCAAGAATACGTTACTGTTTACAATACAGAAATTACTCAATGCTACCCGGGCAAAGCAAAGACCAAAGGAGACAGACTGCCTGAAAAAGAAGAGGTAAAAAACTGTATAAATACTGGATTTTTATTTTCAGAGATTAACATAATTAAACCAAAATTAATTCTATTGATGGGTAAATTAAGTACTCAAACTTTTTTTGAACATATTTTAAAAGATAAAAACAAGCAATCACTCACCGACCTAATTAATCAAATAACTATAAATAACAAAATACCAGAAATAGAATTATTTGGGCATACGGTTGGATATTTACCAATACAACATGCATCGGGATTAAACCCAAATTTTTTAAAAATGTGCAATAATGAAAAACTAATTTCATTAATAAATGATTATTTAAAATGAAAAACATAAATTCTAGAAAAGAAATTGAAAAAAGAAATTTGACTTTTTTCAAAGAAATTTTAAATATAAATCTTGATGAGTATTTTGAAAAAATGAAACGTGCTGGTAAGCCTAAAAAATATGCGCACGGTAAGTGGAGTGAACAAAACCCTACTGCAGGGAGATGTGGGAGTATTATAGGCGCATTAAGGATATCAAACAAAATACCTGAGGGATATATACCTTGCGGACAAAAAGAAGCTGGCGGAGGATCGCATTTTTATATGATAAACCCCAGGTCAAAAGAGGTTATTGACCCTACAGTTTACCAAATGACAGAAGAGTACAACTATGAAAATTATCATACGAGATTTTTACCGCAACTAAGCAGCAATGTATCTGATATTTTAGATGTGTTTAATCTATCTATTGATACTGAAATTTATGAAACGAAAAAAGATAGTAGAGGAGTAACTTTAGTTTGCAAAAAATAAGGTGTAATACCCCTCCGCCACACTTTTTAAAACAGCACTTATCTTGTTAACTTTCAAAAAAATGAAATTTTGATTATAACGGGAACAAAGTATTAGCATTAATTTTTACAGATCAACTTAAATTTTATAAATTTATATATAAACTAATTATTATGGCAGCCGAATTATCAATGAACGGTAAAAAGAAAATAGAAACACTACAAAAGGAATTTACCCAAAAGTTCCCTTATCTAACACTCGTTTTTTTAGATAAAGCACGAAGAGCTGTTGATATTTCAAAGTCCTTGTCTGAGGTTAGAGAAGCAAAAGGAGATGACATCTCAATAGTTGCATCACTAAAAGTGAATACACTAGAAAATCGATTTTTGGATAATTATGGTTTAATTGTAGAAGTTGCGTATCAAAAAGCAGATAAGATTGTTTATACAAAAGAAACAGTTGATAAAAGTTTAAATGAACTAAATAAATGGTGTGAAGCGAATGAATGCCAACCATTCGAATTTAAAAAGTCGTTCACTGGAAATACACTTTCGAGTGCGCAAGAACAAATATTTGAATCAATTAAAGAACATTTCCCTAATGTTGAAGCAAAAAAAATAAATAAAGACAATTATTTAGATATTTATGTTCCAGAAATAAACAAAAAACGTGGCACTCATTTGTTTTTTAACACAGCAAAGGATGGCATCAAAATTGGATTTTATTGTAGAGATGAAGAATTTATTGAAAACGTGTTGTCCAATAGCTCTAATATTGAAAAATATGCTCAGGGTATCAGAATCTTAAACAATCCAGTATACAGTAATGTAGCTGAAGCTGCTACTAGCGCCCTAAGTTTTATAAATGAAATTTTAGGTGAAAAAATTGAACAAATTCCTACACTAACAAATAATACAGTCCATAATAATAATGAAGAAGAAGTAAACGATGATAATATTAATGACTTTATAGAAAATTACGGAAGCGATAATTTAAACGACTTTCTTGATACTTATTCTGAAGTTGGTAAAATTATTGTTCTAGAATTAGAAAAAAATGATTTAATCAATTTTGATAATAATACAGATAAATTAAGTGAATTAGTTAATGCTGTAGGCAGTGTGATTTTTGATAAAAGTGCATCTACTTGGAAGAATTTAGCCGTATTGATTGGTAAAGAAGAATCTGAATCTTTAAAAACTGAATTTAAAGACGAAGATCCAGCTTCGATAGTGCTATTATATTGCAATGGCAAATATGTTTATGCTTTTTCCTGCCCAAACGAAGATGATCTAGAGCTCGATTCGGATGAATACAACGAGCTTGCTGATATCATAAAAGAAATTGAAAATGCAGATGAACCGATGGCTGCAGTAGATGATTCCAAACCTCTACTAACAGATATCAATTCATTAATTAATGAACTATCCAAATTAAAGGAAAAAGAAAATATAGGCATTAAACTTTATACCAATAAGCGCTCAGAGTTGACATATTGGTTAAAATTTGAACTTAATAATTCAACAATTGATGTAACAAGAACCAATTGGTCTGAAGATTCTTATTGGAAAGGCAATATTGTAACAAAAGATCTAATTGAAGGCTTGAGTAATTTTCTTGAAAATAATGACGGAAACGAACTAGTTGAAAATTATCTTACCAACAACTTAATTGATTACAATTTTGATGGTTGCGGGGATAACGATAACGGATTTTATTACGCAATAACAGATATTTCACCTGAACTACCAGGTATTCCTGAAGAATTTCAAGATTTCAATGGCGATCTCAATATTTATGAATTAACAAATAGTTTATTGCCTATTTCTGAAGAATTATCTGAACAAAGTATAGGGAATCCAACTCATTATGAAATTTCAATAAACGGCAATACCTACAAAATAGAAGTAGATTACAGTTTAAACAATTATTTTGAAGAAGAAGATTTTGAAGAAAATGAAGGAAGCAATAATGAGGAAGATAATACAACCGAAATATCAAGAGATCTAAATCACTTCTATTTTACAAAGAACAACATACTTATCGAAAAAAATTATGAGGAAGTTGATGAAATTTCAGACGGTCTTATAAGAGTAAAATACAATGACTTATTTGGGTATTTGAATAAAGAAGGTAAAGAAGTAATTGAATGCAAATATTATTTTGCTGCACCAGCGGAAAGCAATATTGCCTTTGTTGTTGAAAAAGATGAAAATGATGATATGACTTTTCATTATTTTGACAATCAAGGCAAAATAAAGCTTTCTTTAACCGGATACGAGTCGGGCAAAGCTCCTAATAACGAGGCCATATGGGCAAAAAAAGAAGGAAGTTGGCAGGTTCTAGATTGGAATGGAAAATTATTATTTGAGGGAGAACTTGACGACGACGGAATCACTAACTTCTATAATGGATATGCTTGGATTAAAATTGACGAGGATATTTGTACTATTAATAAACAAGGCAAAATCAATAGATTAGGTGAATTTGAAGAATTCAAGTCTTTAGAAAATAATATATATGCAGCAAAGCAGGATGACAAATACGCCTTTTTCAATTACAAAGGTGAGCAATTAACCGGCTTTGATTACGATGATTATGAAGATTTTGAAGATGGATATGCTAATGTAAATTTGGATGAAAAATGGGGTGTAATTAATACGAACTGTGAACTTATAATTCCTTGCGAGTACGACCTCATTCAAAAATATAGCCAAGGAGTATTTGGGGCTCAAATGGATGAAAAATATGGTTTCATCAATACGGATAATAAAATAGTATGCGAGTTTAAGTACGACGACGTAATGAACTTCTCAGAAGGATATTGCATTGTTAATTCAAATGACAAATACGGAATTATAGATTTAGATTTTAATGAAGTTTTACCTTGTATTTCAGATGAATACCCGTCAGTAAATTCTATTAAAAAATATGCATCCATCTGTATTGATGAAAAATATCAAATAATTAATCTTACAACAGGCAAGCCAATAACCAAAAAACCTTATCAATCCATAATATTTGATGGCGACTGGCTTCTTGCAAAAAAGAATGATAAATGGGGCTATGTAAACTATGATGAAAATATTATTATCGACTTTGCATTTGAAGATGCATGGCCATTTTCAGAAGATTTAGCAAAAGTTCAAATCAATGATAAATTTGGATATATTGATAGAAAAGGAGAATTAATTATTGAAGCTATATATACTGAAGCTGAAAACTTTTCTGCAGGGTTGGCTAGTGTTTCTGGAGATGGAAAAACATTTGGACTTATTAACAAGTCTGGAGTAGAAATAGGTCAATCGATTTATACAGAAATATCTTTTGAAAATGACTCTTATTATAAATTAACAGTTAATAATAATACAGAAGATGATGAGATTGAATCAGAAGATACAATTACTGATGAAATACAACTAAGTGGAAGTACAACTATAACCTTAGGCTACAATTCAAATACCTATCCTTCAGAAAATGTTTGCGGAAAAGTTCCTGATACTATAGTAATAGAGGCACTCAAAAGTGAACTTGAAAGTTGGTCAGAATTTATAAGTGATAACTGGTTTGAATACGATAACATAGAGCACACATATGGGATAAATGAACCAGCAAATTGCGTATTATTAGACGACGGAACTGAATATTCTATAAATATAAACTATGAGACTCCAGAGTTTGAAAGATTAGAATATTACTTTAATAATAGTAAAAAGGGTGAGTTTTTAAGTGCTTCAACATCATATGAAAAATGTTACGAATTTAATGATTGGAAAAAATACACACTTACAATTGAAGACGAAACGTTATACATAAGTAAGATCACCCCTATTTTTGATAATGATAAAGTAAGTGGATATCAGTACGAGACAGAGAGCGACGAAACCCTTGATTTTGAAGAAAACGCTGATTACTCAACTGAGGGTAAAGGACTTGACATTGAGCTATATTTCAATAATGGAAGCGAACTAATTGCAGTTTCATTAATTAACCTAAGAGACGAAATATTAGAGAAAAATATTAAGCTATCCGATATTAAATCAATAAAAAACCTTTTATAATAAAGTTGGAATTTTTAAAAGTTATTTATCTATTATATTAGTATTAAATATTTTCGCAATGTTCAAAACTCTAGCTATTCTTTTATTTCCTATTACTATCATAAAGCAAATAAATGCTCAGCAATATGGATCATTCAAAGACTCACGTGATGGAAAGGTTTACAAGACAGCGAAAATAGGTAATCAAGAATGGATGATTGAAAATTTAAATACAGATAAATTCAATAATGGACGAAGCATACAAAAGGCTAAAAACATGAGTGAATGGAAAATAGCTTGCGAAAAAAAGAAGCCAGTTTGGTGCTATTTAAATTTTGATGATAAAAACGCCGAACTCTATGGCAGATATTATAATTGGTATGCAGCTACTTATACAAATGGAATTGCTCCTGAGGGCTGGCATGTTCCTGATTCGCAAGAATGGCTGAGTTTAATTGACAACAATAAAGAAGCAGATAAAACTTATAGAAAAAATTATCAAAATTTTTGCGGTTATTTATATAATGGCGATAGTCCGCCTTGGTTTTATGATAAACAAAAAATAGCATACTTCTGGAGCACAAACACATTTAATAATGAGCCAGTTAAAGGGGAATTTGGAGAGTCTTTCATTGTATGGCTCAAGAAAGGAGAAAACGGCTTTAATCAACTTGATTTCAATTATTGCCAAGAGACACATGGTCTTTCAATTATATGTGTGAAGAATAAATAAAAAGATAGTTATAAAATATTTTATATTTTTTTACTTTTTGTAATAACTAATTTAGGATATAAGCAAACATATTTTCCAAAAAACATAATAACTATAGTAAATGAAATCACATATTAAATTTAAAATACTTATCGTATTCCTCTTAACCTCAGATTTATTATTTGCTCAAAATTGGAAACAAATAGGACCAAAATTTCATTGTGTTAATATAATTAGTGAAAATAATGAATATTACATAAGGGCGATGAATGATGTCTATAAAGCAACTTCACTTTATGGCCCGTGGTCAAGTTTAAATTTTTACAAGCAAGTGGGCATAGAATATGCAGGCAAAATGATAGGATTAGATTGGAAGAATAGACCAATTGTTGCTACACCAAATGAAGATGTATATGCATATGAGAATGGCTATTGGGTTTCAATAGGATTATCAGGATATGGTTGTGGCGGTAATTTTATTCAGAGACTTAAGAATGGAAGGATCATTTTGATGAAGGGCGGGTTTTTACGGGACTTGTATATTTCAGATAACAATGGCGCAAACTGGAAAAATGTTACTAATGTGGATAATGATTATCACGATATCGTTGTCTCTAAAAATGGCACAATTTATGTATGTGGCGGTTACAATACTGAGTATATGGCTGGCTTAATTTCTAGTAACGATAATGGCAACAGTTTTAAACAAATAAATTCATTAATTGGAAATTCTTATTGTACAGGTTTAGCTCTTGGTGAAACGGGTGATATTTTTGCTGTTCTTGGGGATAAAATTTATACCTCGAAAAATGATATTACATGGAATCAAATATGCACTTTTCCAATTTCTTCAAATGAAAATATTATTTGGTCAAATCTATTGGTTTTTGAAAAATCATTTTATCTCTTGTTAAAAACGAATGATAAAAAGTTTTTTTTGAAAAGCTCGGATTATGGGAAAACATGGGAAAAAATTTCTAATTTACCAATAGATGAAAGTGAAGTTAATGATATAACAAAAATAGACAATAACGTTGTTTTGATCTCAGAGAAAGGAATATTTATAGCCAAGCCCTATGTTTATGTAAATCCCGATGAGATTAGTAACATTGAAAATAAAATGGAAGAAGAAATCAAACAAATAAAACCTCAAGATGAGTTTGAACCTCAATCAGTTTATAAGTCAAGGCTAGATTATGAAATCAAAAGAATTAAAGTAAAATATGATAATATTTTAGATTCCCTGGAAGAAAATGCCAAAAATATCATAAATAAAAAAATCAAAGATTCTTATTCTCAAGTTGAACTTAAAATATTTGAATTAAGTAAATATGATCCAGATAATGAAGAATTCAAATTGATTATCAAAGAAATTAACTCTGATAAATCTACCACGGATTGGATGGTTGATAGTGGATATTCATTAGAAGAATTTGATACAAAATTGTTTACTTTAAAAATCCCGATAGATGAGGCTCGTACTTTTAAATCAAATTATTTAAACGCAAAAATAACTGCATCAAAGCAATTAAATATTAATGCGACTAATAACGAAATATTCAACATCAAAGTGAAACATCCTGTAAGTGGAAAAACATACGAAATCGGTAAACAAAGAGCCCCACTATATATAGATAACTTGAAATTTAAATAAACCATTTACTCAAGTAATTGACGACCTTTTTGGGGAAGTGTAAGCGATTTGTATACTGGTATGATTTTAAGGGTATTAAATCACACCTAGAATAATATAGGATTACATTTTATTGTGACTGTAAGTACTCATCCTATTACCACCGTGGACTGTTAATCTCGGTTGGTACCCAGTTAAGGGTTCTTAAAAAGGCAAATCATCATCGTCATACAACTGGATCCTTGGTCCTTTGGGTGGCTTTCCTTCTGAATAAGAAAAGACATTACAATGATAAATGTCTTTTACACGGTCATTTGACTCTTCCATAACAAGTTCTATGTGGCTATTATCTGCACCACCAATAAATGAATAACCTTTACAGCCATAATTGCATCCTTTACAAACACCGCCTTTGCTATACAATCTATCGTTGCCTGTATTTTTAAACTTAATAAAAGCTTCATTTAATAAGCCTATAAATACAGACTTTTCTTTATCACTATATTCATGATAATCCAGTAATTCATCAATTTTATTGATGTTCATACGCTCAATAAAATAAATGATTGCCTGATATTGAGTTCTGTCCTTTAATATGTTTTCCTCAAACACTTTTTTCTGATAGGTTTCAAAAAACATACCAATGTACGCATAGCTAACCCCCATATAATTTTGATTGGCAATAGCAGGTAAACCAGAAGGTTTAATTTGAATGCTCTCAAACAAATCTTTATGGGTTTCGAGCCAAACTGATGGATGGATATTTTCAAGCTCAATTAAAGCCTCTTCACAAAAATTGTCTGCTATTTGGTAGTCTATTTTATCCATGGCGTATTGTATTAAATTATCAGGGGGGACTGAAATTATACATTCCTAGGAATTCCAAACAAATAAGCATCACAAATATTTGTCAACATTGGATAAGTGAAGTATTATTTATTTAAGACATTGAATATCAATTTTTTAGTAAAGAATACTTTTATCAATTACAAGCTTGTAGAGAAAAATTTGAGGCATCACATCAGGGTACTTTTGTATCCTAAATCAATAGATATGCCTACACAAACACAACATGCCACAGTTACAAAAAAAATTTCTTTTTATAAAGAAAACGGAATTTGGTTTGCAGACCTACCACAGTTTTTAGATGCCGGATTAGGCACAAAGGCCAACTTAATGATGGTAGATGGAGCTGACACGTTTTTAGATCATGTATCTAATAACCAAAACCGTGCCACACTTAAAATTAGCACAAGCCAGTTTCAAGATTCAGATGCGGTCCTAAACAAAATAGGACTTGGCCTAAACCAAGGCTTATTAGATCAAATAGGCCATGCCAAAGTAAACTATGGTGCCTATTACAAAGTAGATCAATTTAAAGGATCTCTCATCAACCATCAACTCTGGCTTTGCCCTGTAACTGAGTTTGTTTTTGAAGGATACTATCCGCAAACCATTTACATCAAATTAATAAACAACCAATAATTATGAAAACTAGAAAAACAATTTACCACTTAGTAGTGGACAAAAGCGGTTCTATGATGGACTGCGTAGAAAACACAATTAATGGCTTTAATGAACAAGTAAATAGGATTAAGCATAAGTCCTTAGAGTTTGCAGAGGAGGAAATTACCATGGGGTTAACCACCTTTAACGACAATGTAAAACATGTCTATTTTGAGCAAAATCCCAATAAAATGGTTTTATTAAACTATGAGAACTATAGGCCCAGTGGAGGCACTGCTTTATTAGACGCTGTTGGAGAAACAATTTGCGAAATTGAACGCCAAATAGCTGCTAGTTTAATACCTACAACAGCCATTATCGTAATTCTGACAGATGGCTATGAAAATGCATCAAAAAAGTATAACTTAGTAAATATTCGTAATATGATCTCCAAGTTAGAGGAAACCGGTAAATGGACCTTTAGTTTTATTGGAGCAACATTAGATGCGGTAAATGTAGCTGCCTCCATGTCTATAAAAAGCCAGAACAGCTTTTCTTTTGAAAAAACTCAAATGAAAAATGCTGTTTGGGACAAATTAGACAAATCGGTTGGCAGTTATTTTAGCAAGAAAAGAGCAAATAAAAATTTAAATAACTTTTTTGAAGATTAAATATGAAGGTGCATTTAATTAAAGATAGTGAGGTAGGAAAAGAAGTTTTTTCGGAAGTAGTTGATCTATTACAAGCTATAGACGGTCCTATTGAGTTTTGCTATGACATAACTAACACAGTAGATTTTACAGAAGATGATGTTGGAGAGAGTCAAATTTTACAGCAGGAATCATTTGAAAAATCAATACTTACTGAAAAAAGAATTTATGCAAATATGCGACATTCTAGATCAATCGATTTTGAATTTCGCCCATTTAAAAATTTTACTTTCCCGCTTTTTAGAAGAACAACTAACTGGGCAACTATCTTTAATAAATGCAACAATTATAGAATAAAAAATAATATACCTGAAAATGAATTTGTAATACTATTAACTGAGGTATCAAATACAAATAATTGGTTTGCTTCATTAGATGAAAAAATGCCGTTTAATGGATTTATTCATACATCAGATTGGAATCATTTTATAAAATGCCAAGACTCGTTCCCTATTGCCTATGAAGTAATTGCCCTGGTTTTACAAAAACATATGTTTAATGATTACAATGAGGCTAGAACTTCCGTACACGTTGAACCAATTGGATGTGTGAATGATCTCTGCCTCGAAAAAAAGAAAATTATTCTTAAATTAAGAACTGCAGATGTATGTCAAGACTGTATGGATAAGCTAAAGGGCAAACTTTCAATTGCAGAAATACAGCATGCAATTAACATCATGGAGTCTTTAAGGGTCAAAATGCTTTTTTCACAAAATTTGAAGCAAAACGTAATTTTAAGCAAACTGATAATTGACTATAATAACAGAATATTTCTCCCTGATTTTGGGAATATTGAGATTAAGCTTAGACCATTAGAAAAGGCGCTTTACATATTATATCTTAAGCATCCTGAAGGCATTGGATTAAGCTTTTTATGTGACCATAAAGAAGAATTGTATGAGATATACGCTAGCTTATCAAGCTTTGGAGCGCTAGAAGAAATGAAGGCCAGGATAGACGACATGGTAAATGTTACCAAGAATTCGGGAGTTGAAAAGATATCAAAAATCAAAGCCACTTTTGTAAGAGCAATCGGAGAAAAACTTGCGAAGCATTACTACATACATGGAGGTAATGGAGAAGCTAAAAAGATTGAACTACATAGGGGATTGATTGAACATCGATCATAAAATACTTGAAATTAGTAATTTTTTATGATGATTATCCTGCATATGAATATTAATAATACTTACTTGTGTATATTTCACTTGAATTAATTATGGTAATATATTTTGGTACAATATGAAAAAAACATGAATTATGGAGTTCAGTTTTATTCATCCTTTGATTAGTTAAGTAAAAGGATTATTATAGATATTTTTTATTTAAAATAAATTTGCCTCACGTTTTATTGAATATATCTCAAACCTATATGCAAGATGTGTTTTTAAGAGAGCAATACTTTGATTCAACATTATTATGGTGTAAAGTCGCATTAGTGTTAAAAAAGAGACAAAAAAGAGAAAATGGATTTTGTAATAAATACATATGTACATAAATAGTGCTGCTATTACAAGATTAGGTAGAACATGATAATTGTTGTCATATGTATCTATATTTATGTAATTTATTACATTATCTTTTTCCTCAAAAGAAATACGAAAATTTAATCTTTTTTTGTTTTGAGTCAAAGTCATAGGAAAATTGTTATCATACGCATTTAAATCACAAGTCATTTTAATATTTTCACTCTTGGTATCAATATACCCGTCAATAATTGGTGCACTTAATATTTCATCCCAAGAATGTGTAGTTGATCTTTTAAGAAATGATTTATAATTTTCAATTGAAACTTTCTTATAAAAAAACGGAATTCTAGAAGACTTATCATAAATTCCTAAAAGAATGAAAGCAATTGCAGAGTCAAAAAAATCAATTATTTTATTCCGTTTCATGATTTCCATATTTTTTATTGCCTATATGGCTCTAAATTTTTAAAACTGATCACTAATAAGTTCAATAATACATATAATAATTATAAAAATATACTTAAATTTAAAAGAAATTGAAATGCTCCATTAAAATAAACTACTCGATACTATGATAAATAATAAGTTAAGTACAAGATTAAAAATAACTCTTTTCACATTTTTTGTTTTTTCAGGGGTATGTATAATTATTTTATATCCATATCGCTATAGAATTAAAAATAAAATAGCCTCTTATTTAAATAGTAGTAAAATCAACAACCCTTCTTATGCTCCTTGTGAATCATGTGATCAGCTATTTACCGATGGTATATCATTTCATGAACTTGCCTATAAAAAAGAGGGTATAAAAAGTCAAAAGAATAGTCTAGAATTAAATAATTTGAAATCTAAAGGAGTATTAAAAAAAATAACGACAAATGATAATTATATAGTGCGAGATATGGATTACTCAGATCCTTTATTACTGCCCAAAGCAGCTGATTTATTAACAAATATAAGCAGATTTTATAGGAGTGAAATTGATAAAGCTGGATTAAAGTATATACCATTTGAAATAACTAGTGCAACGCGTACGATTGAGTCTGTTAAAAAACTTCAACAAGATAATAACAATGCTATAAAAAATAGTTCACATCTCAAAGGGAAGACTTTTGATATTGGGTATATAAATTTTGCCAATTATCCTAAGCAAAGGGCTATATTCATTAGCGTTTTAAAATCATTTAGAGAAGAGAATAAATGTTTTGTAAAATATGAAATAGGTCAAAAATGTTTTCATATTACGGCAAATTAGATAGACAATAAAGGTAATAAAACTCCTCATTTTGAGTTTATTTTGCTATTTGGATGTTCTAGTATCAAAGAGGGGAAAAGATAAATAATAAAGAATACAAGAAATATATAGCTATAAACGAATAACTAGAGTGTATCATTATTGAATTAGGCCTAAATGATAAATTGGAAAAAACGCTAATGCTATCTCACTATATAAGAATTATTTCAATCTTCCATAACCACTAAATTTAAAACCACTATATACAATAGTATAGGGATAAAGTCTATCAGACATTCCATCTTCTGTTTGTTTTTTTATTATTTTCAAAGTCGAAATATTACCAGATCCATCTTTAAGGTGTAGAACTTGAGAATATTTGTTTTTATCAAAATTTTCTTGCACAGTAAAATAATCATAACTCTGCCCCTGGTCAGAATGAAAAATCGCATAATTACCCATGATATAGATATCCCAAAAAGGTTCATTTTGACTTGCAATAAAGATTGGCTTTATTTTACCCTTTTGAATAGCTGTATATATCTCCTTCACTCTTTGAGTAACAGATTTTTGAGAAAAGCAACTTACAGAAATTAATAATGAAGTAAATAATAAAAAAAATATTTCATGGTTTTTTATTTAGCGCATAATATTTCACATTTCCTGCTACAATAGTCTGAAACATTCCTATATTTATCAATTTCTCTGTCACGACTTGTTTTATTAGTAGAACCACCCAACATATCTACTAAAGGTGACAATACATCAACCAAAACACTTCCAGTTACTCCAATCATTCCATAATTTAATGCGATATAGCCTATTAATTTTGCTCTGTCACTTTGCATATGATTTTCGTCCGCTGAAGATTTTGAAAGATGTTCTTCAAGACGGGCATTCAAATATTGAACCTCCTGGTTCTTTTTTTTATCTTCCAAATCAGATAAAACAAACCTTTTATATTTCTCCCTACAACAAATACATAGTTCTCTGTTATCAATAATAGTAAAATTCAAGTTTGGCTTTTTAGTATTTTCAATTATGTGACACTCACTATTATTGGCATCAGGTTTCACATTATTTAATGAACTAGTTACACACTGAGAGGCTTGATTTATTAAACTTTTAATTTCAGATTCAGTTGCATTACTATAGTGTTGTACTATATATTCACCAATTGCAGGACCAATGACCTCATCTGCATATAATTTTGGCTGGTTACTGTATCTAGGATTTTTACCTTTTAAATTTATAGATTTTACAAGTTCGCCGCAATCATAACTAGTAAATTGAGGTACTGAAAGATTATTTCTTTTTTTCTGATCTTCACTAACATTAAATCCTGGCGCACTATTATTAATTGAATTCCTAACTGGACGTGTTAATATTCCATAACTTTTGTGTGTGATTTCAAATTTAAAAATACCCCCATCAGTAACATCACCCGCCACAGCAAATGCTTCATCAACATCAACTTTAGATGTCCAATAGGAAGTTAAGGTACTAATATTGTCTATTTTACTTTTGTTTTGAAACAAGGTAGTTAGTTCCTCTACAGTTGGTAATCTCCAGCCGCTTCCCAAGTCAGAAATTATTTTTTTTGCATCATCCCAACCGTTACTGGAATAATTATGTTGAGCAACTTCAAGATTCCCAATTTTAATTGGATTACCAATAATGTTAGATTGTGCATTTGTTCTTTTAATAGAAATTAATAATATTAAAGTTAAAATGCAGCTATAAAAACTCTTTTCATATAAAAAATTTTCATCAAGTTACGATTATAATTAAGAAATTACTATACATCCAAAAAAAGTGGACAAAGATTAATTTAATTGAGAGAGGTTGAGGAGTTAAAGGGTTCTTATAAAATGATTAGCTGAATTTGGAAGAGTACAAAAAAAGAATACTAATCAACTAAATAATAACCGTCTCCATTACACTTTAAACATTCGACGTCACCATTTCCATTACAAACATCGCATTCTTCTTTACCTGAACCATTACAGCTATCGCAATTCTCTTTTGCAGAACCACTACAGGTATTACATTGCTTTGATCTCCTACCAGAGCAGTCATTGCAATATGATTGACCACTTCCATTACATCTATTGCAATCATCGTCACCATCATTCCCAGATCCGCTACAATCAAAACAATTTACCGTCCCATCACCATAGCACCAATTACATTCTTCTCTTCCTGTTCCAGAACAATCATAACAATATTTAGAACCCTTTCCATAACAATCTTTACAGTCAATCTCTTTATCACCATTGCATTCTTTACATTCAACCCTACCTGTTGCATTACATTCTTTACACTTAACTTTTTCAGGGCCACATGAAGTAATGAAAAATAATGCTATAACATAATGCCAAATAACTATTGTTTTCATTATGGTCTTTTTTACATTTACCAGAACAGTTGCTTTTTATAGTTTTATGCCTATATGCAATTAATAGTCAAAAAAATATTGTTTTTTTTCAAAATTTAATTCATTAGTGAATTAATCAAGTTTCAAAGCAGCTGCTGAAACTATTCCTAACCCGATTTCTAAAAGTATCAAATCGTATAAAACGGGGCGGGCTATATCTAATGCAAAATACAAAACAATAAAAATCATAATTGAAATAAATGAAAAAATATAAACACCAACAAGTATTTTATTTTGGATCGCATATTCTTCGGGCTTATTCCATTCTTCGACTGATAATAAAAACAACATAGATCCAAATAGAAATAATCCATTTATAACTAATATTGGCAAAACATTCATTTCTGGCCTTAGTATAGGTAGAACGATTTCCAAACCAACTAAGATAAAAATTAAAGAGGCAAATAACGAAACAACAAAAGGCATTATTTTCATGATACTTTATTTATTAATTATTAAATATTCTAGTAAGCCAATCTTTAAGGCTTTCTCCATTTGACAACCTGCCATCAGGCCTAAGTTGTTCGGTTTTCCCATTTTTGGTAACAGTGATAATTGAATAGGAGCTTTCAAAATCGTCCTTAACTATGTCGAAAATTGGTTCGATAATAACCTCCCCAGTTTGAGAATTGAGCCAGCCATATTTGCCATTTTGATTTTGAACTTTCACATAGTTTTCAATTCCAGAAAATGAAGCTCTTAAATAGTCTACAGGAATTGTTAGCACACCATTACCGTTTATTACACCTTTATATCCATTTTTTTCAACAATGAAGCAGCCATTAACTGAAGATGAAATATTGTCGTATTCAGGCTGGATTAATATCTTACCTGATGAATTCAAAAATCCGTAGAGTCCATATTGTTTAATATAATATCCACCTGTAGTTTTTGAAATACTATTATACATGGGATCGATCAACAAATTATTAGAAGAATTATACAGGCCTATTAAACCATTGTCATATAAATAATAATCACCATCGGAAAAGTCTATACTTTGATACTTTATATCTAATAAAATTTGACCATTTGAATCGGCTAACCCAACAAGACCATTTTTTTCAAGAATAAATCCATCTGACTTGGCTTTCAAGTTACATCCGCTACATATATATGACTTTGAAATATCACCACCGTTGTAACTAATTATACCAATATCATCTCCTATCCTATAGGTTGCTTTACCCTTATCATCAAAATCGTTAATTTCATCAAAATTAAAGTCAGTAAGCGTTTCCCCATTTATTTCCAATAGTCCATATTTACCCTCTTTTTGACAAATTATTCCATTTCTAAAGCTCTTGTAAGATGAAAAAACCGCAGGCTGTACATATTTTTTATTTGAAAGACTTATAAACCCATATAAATTATTCTTTTCAACAGAACACAAAGTAGGGTGAACCATAAATACATTATTAACCTTATCTGACAAGATAGGTTTCATTGACGATACATCATATAAATAAACTGAGTCTCCCCGCTTAATTAAAAAATCATGCGTGGTAATATCTTTGACTGAAAATGTAGAAGTAGCCGTATTAAAAAAGAATTGATCAAATTCAGGAATCTGAATTAACGTGCTATCAAAATTTACGAGTAAGAACTTACCATTTGGTTGAGCAACAGCTTGCACCAATAAACGCTCTTCTTCTTGTGTGTATTCCTTTAAAGAAATTTTTCTTTTGCTAGAGTAGTAAATAAATAATATCATCAAAAAAAACACTGCCGCTAAAATAGTTACCGAAAAAAAAAGTATAATCTTCCCTTTATCGGATTTCAAAAAAGTGCTTGTATTCATTAAATAAATATATGAAAAATAAAAATATAATAGACTTACATCATTTTTTTAACAAAACTTAAATACCTTTTTTATAAGTAATTGCAAGAGTAATATTAATTTTTTTTATATTCATTTAAAATATAGAGTTCATGACCTCTACCCAACTATCCCGCAAACTAAAAGCGTCTACGCTTTTAATAGTTTAAACCCTTGATAATGTCGCCTTTCGGCTGTGGACCCACCAGGGCATAATCGTGCCCCCTAAATATGAGTCAGGTGTAAAATTAAATCTCAAATTCTTGCTTTTTTATAGGGATTGCCAGCTTAGTTCAGTCTCGGATTTGTCGACTACGTCGACATCCTCGCAGTTCGCCTTACCCAAAGCCTTTCAAACCATTCGCTTCGCAAATGTTTTGCCTTTTTTCATTCTCGTCAGCTTACACAAGCAAGCTTGTGACGCTGCCTTAAACGAAAAAAGCCTGTCACTTACGTGACAGGCTTTGTAGCGAGACCGGGATTTGAACCCGGGACCTCAGGGTTATGATTTTCAAGGAGTTATGCAACAGACCTACAACCATGTTACCTTTTTAAACTTTATTACTGATAAGAAAATTCACCCTGACAAAAAACAAGATTACCATTATACATTTGGTAGCTACCACTGTAATTATATGGGTTTTTGACATTTATGACAAGTTGAGTTGCGATAGTTTTTAAGCCATTTATAATAGCATATGTATGTTCAGGATTTTTTATTATTCTTTGAGTTAAATTAGGATCCTTTGGCAACAGGTAATATAAATTACAGGAATTTAAATTATCAAAATTCCCTGTCACAAAATAAATCGTATTTGACCATTGATCTTTAGATTGATCAAGTTGAAAATAACCTATTGGTGGATTTGTTCCAGCTGCATATTTTTTTTCTGTTCGAAAGGTTTTACTACCTACAACCATAGTAAGTAGCCCTTTATTATAATCTAACACAACTTCAGGAGTATCAGATTGTTTTTTACAGGAAAAGTTCAGTAAAATAAGTAGAAGCCAAATTACCTTTTTCATAAATTACTATTTTAAATTTTAGTGAGCCCCATTAAGAACTTCTTCATTTATTAATGATTCGAATTACTCCTATTCTTAAGAATATTCAGAATACTTCCCCTTTTTAAATGGTGGCTGGACTCCATTTAATTGAAACAAATGGGAAATCAAATATAAGGATAATTATCCCTATGACAAATTATCCTTATTCACTCAATTTGTAGTGTGAACAAAGTCAGAAGGAAACCTTATTTCAGGGATGATGAATTCTTAAAAAGGATTGGGGGGAAAGTGCGTTCTTTCAGGCAGACCTTAGGCTTATCTCAAAGTGACCTCGCTTTTAAGTGTAACGATAAAGATTACTCCCAAATTAATCGTTTAGAGTTAGGTAAAATAAATTTCTCAGTGTCCTATCTGAAATTAATTGCTACTGCATTAGATGTAAAGGTTGCAGATTTATTACCAGAAGAATAATTCAATTGCTGACGCTTAGATGGGGGACCTATCCAATCATCATTATTAGAGTGGGGTATTAATGGGGAGTAGCCTCTTATCAAGCACATGAAACAACAAAATTTATCATTAAAACTACCAAAAGAATATGTTTATGCTATATTAATTGTAATGGCAAAACAAAATTCTAATTGATTTAGTTATTGATTATTACCAGCCACAAGGGTCACCCTAATAAAATTCGTACATAAAACTAATGTCGTGCCAAAGTTTATTTTTTCTACTACTTAACATTAATTTAATCTAACAAATTTGGTTATACTAATTAGTACAAAAAGCAAGATATATTTGGTTATTAGAGGACTAATATTTAATTTTGTTCAATCTTTTTCTTCATTCTCTGTACTGAAGAGACCTAAAAACTATCTGGGCTTGTTTCAAGCTTAATCCTAATTCAGGGTGTTAATTCACTTATCAGATTTTTATCTTTTTTTCTTGTAAAAAGGTGGACTATAATAAATACTTTATAGTAGCGCAGTGGGAGCGATCAGCAGCAACTGATTACACTGGTAGGAGCTTAAAGAGCACAGCTTTCATGTTGAAAGTGTATGATCTGATATAAGGGTGTTGTACAACTCACCCTGAGGTATGGACTTAAACATGCTATTAACTGTCCTTCAAAAGAATCCTCTTGCTTAACTATTAAATGGTAGTTAAGTCAACCAAAAGTTTACTAAGTGCATGGATCAATGGATTTTCCTGCTTAGGGGTGATTGCTGAGGACTCGTTGCAAATCATCTAATAATTGCTTCCATCCTTCCAATAGTCAGTTATAGAAATTTTTCAGACTTATGGGGGGTTTGGGGGGCATTTATTAGGGCTCCTTCATCAGATCTGTTGCAAACGATTTTTTGAAAACTGCAAAATAAAATTATGAATATTGATCAAATAGAAACATGGAGGGAAATCAGTGGCTACAATGGCAAGTACTTAATCAGCAACCTAAGCAACTGCAAAATCGCTAATCAATTAAACATTACTGGACACAAGTATTTAACAACTAGAGTTGACAGAGGTGGTTATCTTACAGTAAGGTTATCCAAGAATGGTAATACAAGCACTAAGTATGTTCATAAACTAGTTGCAGCAGCATTTGTACCTAATCACATGAACAAACCTTATGTCAACCATCGCAATGGAAATAAGCTAGATAACAGACCAAAGAACTTAGAATGGGTAACTCATGCTCAGAACATCCAACATGCCCATAACCTTCGTCTAATACCTAGACCTTCAGAAAGAAAAGTGGTTGATACTAGGAACAATATTGTCTATCAAAGCATCGTAGAAGCATCAAAACAAACTGGTATACCCTATGCTACTATTAAGAGTTATTTAAAAGGTACGCGTAGGAACAAAACCAGTTTGAGTTACTTAAATAACTAGTTACTTGTTCTGAAAAATCCTTTCATATCTTCAGATATTTTTAGCATACTAATCTTTGCATAAACTTGAGTGACTTTAAGGTTCTTATGTCCTAGCATTTTAGATACAGAAACTATATCAACACCTTTGTTTAGCGTAATAGTAGTTGCAAATGTATGCCTCCCTAGGTGCATTGAAAGGCGTTTTTTAATGCCTGTTATTCCCCCAATCTCCTTAAGATACTTATTGAGGTTCTGATTAGAAATAATGGGCAAAAGAAGCTCGCTTTTGGCATTAAACGTTAAATGCGTGTACTTATCCAGGATGGAAAGCGCTTGCGGTATAATAGGTATTAATGACTGTGTTCCCGTTTTGGTTCTGGAGATCTTAATCCACTTATTACCATCCTCTCCTTTAAACAAATGTTGCAAGTTTAGTTTAGACACATCAGCGTATGCAAGTCCTGTGTAGCAACAAAACAAGAAGACATCTCTTACCCTATCCAACCTCTCCACTAAATTAATACTACTAATTTGTTCAACTTCTTCCAAGGAAAGAAACCCCCTTTCAGTTTCTTTAGGCGTGATTCGATAATTTGCAAATGGATCTTTGGGTATCCACTCATTTTGAATAGCTACAGTAATGACTCTCCTTAACTGTTGCATATTCTTAGCAACAGCATTGTGAGATAGTTTACCCTCTGATCTTAAATAGGTATCAAAATCAAAAATGAACTTACTAGATAGTTCAAGCAAGTAATAATCACTCCGTCTAAGCCTACTATTTAAGAAATTAGAAACTTTCAACTTGATTGTTTTATACTTTTTAACAGTATTTAGAGAAACATCATTACCTATCCTAGCTGTTAAATTGGCAATTTGAAAATCAATTGCATCCAATAATGTGTAATTTGGTTTATCTCTTCCAAGAATTTCAGCTTTAATCAATTCCACCGTGACAGGTAGCTTGCTTCGCAGTTTTTGATTGTAGCATTCCCAAGCTAATGATCTAAGGGTTGAAAGGGTGTTGTTGTAATGGATAGCTAATTCGTCCATACCTCGCACTCTTTGATCCTGTTGATCCCATTTATCCTTAGGAACTTCTATGGAGGTACTAAAATCAATCCTATCAGTGTTTATAGTAATTCTCATCTTTACTGGTGATGTACCTTTTGAGTTTACCCTAGACTTGTAAAGCCAGAATAGTATTTTCATAATCATTTGATTTTAAATTGTTTAGTGCTAAAAAAAGGTAGCACAAATAAATAGCTGGGAAGGAAATGAACCAATTGCTCTACAAGCCAATAATGTATTGTGTTTTAGCAAATAGGATTCAATTCCTTTATTGAAATGATACCAGTGAATTTGATACCTATTGAGTGGGTTTAGAGAAGATATTGCAAATGGCAATAATGCAAAAAGCCCACAGTATCAATTAAATACTATGGGCTTCTAGAATGTTGTAGCGAGACCGGGATTTGAACCCGGGACCTCAGGGTTATGAATCCTGTGCTCTAACCAACTGAGCTACCTCGCCAAGAGGTCCATTTAGGGCTGCAAATATAGGGCTTAAATGTTTTTACTTGA
>JACCDP011551900.1_pt1 | contig 26787 bp, 22 predicted proteins | sample 7445841 | NCBI WGS metagenome assembly JACCDP01 (sample SAMN15323441, study PRJNA562643) | freshwater metagenome | isolation source: river surface water | place: USA:Blue River Watershed | collected 2017-08-17 | reverse complement strand
GTCAAGTCTTTCGGCATAGTCTCCAACTGACACCATCTTACCATCAACATTAACCTTAAACTCAAACCACGCATTCATCTTTCGTCTTTCAACACCGATTATATCTAAGAATTCCATACAAGCTCCGTTTAAGGCGACAGCGTTTTTACCCTTACCTGCCGATAGGACGCAACAATTACCTGTTTTACCCTCAACATTATATCTAAGTGTCTGTTCGTCTATCTTGGTATATGTTCCTGTATGACCTTTATGGTTAATATATAACTCAGTACCTATTGGTAATAACTTCCAGTGTCTTGGTCTATCCTTTGATGTATATGTTCTTGTTTTTTTTGTATCACTGGACGATAATGATGACACCTCAGCGTCTTTCTTAATTGTTTTTGTTGGTTTTTTGTTTAATTGTTTTTTAATATGAGTTGTCTGTCTTATAATAGTTTTATTCTTTTGTAAGTGTAAGTAGTAATTATCTAATTCATTATTAAGGTCATAGTCTTTAATTGCTTGGGATAAATCAAGTATTTCCTCCTCCTCATCATCATCTAATATCTCTTTACATTGGTTTAAGCCCTCAAGTTTATCATTATTCTTTCCAATTACGTCCTCATTCTTTTCAATATCATTATTCATCTTCTCAATCAGTCTCTCATAATACTCAATCTGTTGTTTATTATTATTGTTATTAATGTTTAATTCATTATTAATTTCAGTTAATTGATTAATACTATAATTAACAAAGTCTTTTTGAAAAGCAACATTATCCATCTCCTTTTTTAATAATAATAGTTTCTTTTTTGTTGCTAATTCTTTTTCCTCTTTCTCAATCTGTTGTAATTGTTCCTCATCAGTCATAGCCCGAGCCTCAGCGACGGGGAGAATATCATTAACTTCGGTGATTTGGATTGCGGACATTGTTGTTACGGTAGGTTTTTCGTATGCGATACGTATATAGTTATTTGGATACAGACAGACCATATGGGAAAAAAGCTTTCATTTTTTTTTTGGGGGTTAAATTAAATTAGCGCAAATTTAATATTTATACCCACTGATATTGTAAAAACTAAAATAGGGCAAATTTAATTAATAGTAATAATGAAAAAAAAACTACGTTTTTTATACGTTTTTATATACGGTAGTTTTTTATATACGTTTTTATACTTTTTATATACGGTAGTTTTTTAATTGTTTTCTTTTTCTTTTTCTTCTGCCGCTAATAATGCGAACAAATCAATTACGCTACACTTTGGTAATATATTTAATTCAATAGGTAATATTAATGATGATAGTTTATCTGTTAATTCACTTATTCTTTCCTCATAATACTCAACGCTGTCAGGTAAATCAAGGTCAGTAGCAGGATATATATAATCGTATAATGCTTCTTCATTATTCTCATATAATTGAAAGATAGTTGCTATTGACTCCAGATTATTACGGCAAACTCTTAATTCAAATTCATATTCTTCCCTTTTATCGTTTAATTCCTTATTAAATCCTGCTGCGATAGGGTGAGTAGGGCGAAATGATAGGATATGGTTAATCAAAGTCTCAGGGATTACGGACATTGTTGTTGCGGTATGTTTTCGTATGCGATACGTATGTAGTTGTTTGGATACAGACAGACCATATGGGAAAAAAACTTTCATTTTTTTTTTTGGGGATTAAATTAAATTAGCGCAAATTTAGTATTTATATGTCCTGAGATTGTAAAAATAAAATAGAGCAAAAATAGGTTTCTATTCGTAATATAGAAAGTAAAATAGGGCAAAAATAGGTTTCCAAAAAAAAAGGCGTAAAATTCGTTTTTTTTTAGCATACCGTAGTTTATGGCGTATGTCAATAAAATCAAATTAGAGCAAATTTAATATCATCATTAATTATAAAAACAATTATTAATAAAAAAAAAAATGAAATGGTTTTAATCATTATAATAATATCATATATATACGATGGACGCTAAAAACGCAAAGTTCGGTTTTAAGCCTGAGGTGGGTGAGATAATCTTATCTTATCCTGCGGTTAATATGATATTCGATTGGGTTTCAAGGAATATAAATATGGAATCAATGACTATAGATATACTTAATAATCCTGAAAGTCCTGTAAGTAGGGTTACTGATAAAACTGAAAAACAAAAGATTATGATTATTATTAAGTTATTATTAAGTAATAAAAAAGCTAAAACTTATTATTCTTATCCGTCAAAAGACGCTACTATTATGGCTAAAGCTATATACATAATATTATTGACATCAAAAGCAAGTCTTGCTGATATTAAAGACGACTTTTATGGCTATATGGAATTTCTTGAAAAAAGAGTTGCGACAGAAGAAATAACAGAAGGAACATATAAGCGGGGTTTAGATAATTGTAAGTTTATTGGAGATTACTTAGAAAAGTTAGAAGAGGTTGATTTTCATAGTAATATAACTGGTTATTATGTTAATTCAAAGATAGATGGAGAACAAATATTAATTATTAAGTATAAGAATATTAGTCCTTGTTGCCGTTGTTGTTGTCGGGATTGTCATAATACTGATAGTAGTAGTGATGAGGAAGAAAAAGAAGAGGACTGCGTATATATTATCAAGACATACGAGTTTAATCATATAGAACAGACAATAGACTATGCTGGATTATGGGAGGACTGCGATGGCGAAACGGAGTTCAAAACCGAAGAGGAAGCAAGACAAGAATTTGAATACGCCAGTAATGTAACAAGAGGATTTGCCAGTGTAGAATTAATCAAGATAGACCATAATGGAGAAACTATGATTAACGAATGGGAAGACAATATTATGAGCGATAGTAGTGATGAAGAGTAAAGTATATTAGATATTATAATTAATCAGTAATTTCGTAAGTTTTAGGAAATAATAATATTATCTTATACTATATTATGGCTACAACTATAGATGTTGAATTAATAGAAAAAGCGAATGCTAAAAAAGAGCAGTTCATAAGCGATATGGTAAAATACAAAGTATTGACTGATTTAGATGGTAGTAATGACTATCCTTTTTTTCTTTATCTTGCTTCAATAATGAATTTTGTTGAGTATCATAATGGAGGATGCCTGACGGAATGGGGTATGAAGTCATTAGAACTTGATATATCCCCTTACATTAGGCAGTTACAAACTGGCGAACCTAAATTAGCTCAAAAAGACTTAGTAAGATTTTTGCTAAACTTACTGAACTCATATGCCGTAACATTCTTAATAAAAGGTTTGTTTGAAATAGCAAAGGAAGAACCTGATAAGTTTTTTGCTTCAAATGAGTTTCCCAGTTCAATAAAAGATGATTTTGATAAGTTAGAAGTTAGAGTATCAAGTGTATTAGATAATTTGAAGGCTATATTGGACGCATATTGTCCTTCTTTGGAAGGTAAGTATAAAACAATCTTCTTGGAAGAAAAGACAAAAGGATTTATTAAGCCTATATTTGAGGCGAATGCTGTAAAGATTAAATCAAATACTTTTCCAAGTGATTTAGCAAATGCTAAGGAATGTAAATAAACTGGTTTAATAATATGATGGTTATTCATATCATTAAAATGGGAGGCGGTTAATGGGAGCGATGTTACTACTCCATATATAATTAAGTAGTTGTATTTAAGTCATTTTCTTTAACTTTTCTTTTTCTTTTATTTAAAATACTTCCTTTTCTAACATATCTATAATAAGTTTTATTATATTCTCTCATAAATAAAATCCGCTTGTTATAATGCTCTTCTTCTTTTTGTTTCCTATACATTTCAGCCCATATTGGTTGATTATCTATTAAATATTTGTATTGTTCCATATAATAAGATATTTAAATATCTTTAAATCCTTAAATATTTTATATTTATTTTTTCAATATTATTGAACTTGAATTAATACTTTTGTAAGCATCTGGTTTTTTTAATTGAGGTTGTTTTAACTCTTTTCTTAATTGAATTGAATTTACAGACTTAAAATACTGATAAAAATAACTTGACAACATATTATAGAGAAATATATTTTTTTCCAGCGTTAGGTCCTAATTCATTACTATTGTAAGCATCGGCTAATAATGCTTGATCCGCAAACTCACTTTCGTCTATAACTCCCATACCAGTAACAACTTTTTTAGATGTTTTCTTGTATCCTGCTTTACATTTAGGGTCTCTTAATGCGTCTCTATAAGACATTCCATTTTTGGAAGCATACTCCTTAACATACGAAATCCAACTATTAGGCATATTCTTATTATTACTTAAGATTTTATTTTCTGTAATAATTCCATTTCCATACTTTTCTAAAAAAGCATCTGCGTCAAAATCTTCTTCAATATCAATATCGCTTGATTTTATACTTGCTTTTGAAGATGCTTTACTTGATTTAGATGCTTTTGAAGATGCTTTTGAAGATGCTATACTTGTAGTTCTAACTTCGCTTGAAGAAGATGAACCACTTGATTTGCTTGATTTACTTGATTTACCAGTTTTTCCTGATTTTTCAGTTTTAGCATCGTCATTTATGAATTCAATATCATCTTCTTCAAATTCATTTGGAATAGCAGACATACTACTTAATGATGATTTACTTTTTTTAGATGGAACTGAAGATTTAACTGAAGATTTAACTGATGGAACTTTGCTTATATTTTCTTTTGTCATAAGTTTAGCAAATAAATCTTCTGTTGGTTTTTCTTCTGGTTTTGGTTTTTTAGGTCTTCCTATTGGTTTCTTTTCTTTAGGTGGTTTAGGTTGTTTTGGTTTAGCATCATTACAAGGTAAAGGTTTTCCTCTTGGTTTTATAACATAAGCATCTTTATCAATTTCATCAGGATTTCTATTTTCATTCTGTTCTAATCTATAATAATAATCTTGTATTTTCTGTCTATCTGCTGGTGAAAATTCTTCTATTCTTGGTTGATAATTTGGTTCATCAATATTAACAATAGGATTTGCGACTGATTTTTGACTGATATTTAAAGATGTTTCTTGTTTTCTTGAACTGATATTTCTTGATGAAGTAATTGGAACAACTAATCTGTATCTATAAGGGGGTGGTTTTCCATTAATATCAGGAAGACGCTTAAACATATAAGTAGGTAAGTCAATCTTGACACTTCTAAATTCAGGAAGAGATACAATTCCATCGCTTTTAAAATTATCAGTTTCAATACCAGTACCTACTTTGCCTATTTCATAGTTAGTAATAAATAATTCGTTTCTTTTATCTTTGAAATTACCAGAACCTCTTGATTGACTTTTTACTTTAATAGGATAAATATGGAAGTCTTTAAAAACATTTCTAATTTCAGGACTATCGTTAATCGTAACTAAAAACTTACCTTTTAATTTTTTGAGTAAATCAGCCATTTCTTCATAATCAATATAAGAATTTTTATACAATCCACCACTTTTTTCATAAGGAGGGTCTAAAAAGAAAAAAGTAGTTGGTCTATCATATTTTTTCAATACTGCTTTATAATCTTGATTTGTAATAACAACATTATTTTTGATTTTATCAATAAAATAAGAAATTAAGTTTAACTTTGTTTTTTGATGGCGAGTTAAAAATATTCCACCTTTCCCACTTGAAGCATAACTATTACAAGTTTTATATATAGTTTTCATTACTATTGAAGTAGGATTAGTATAGTTCTTTGAAATAAATTCATTCATTTTGTCTTTTCTTATTTTTTCATCTTTATCATCAATAAAAGGGTAATCAGCAGGATTAGTAGAAGCTTTTTTCAACGCTTTATATCCATCTATTAATTCAGCATCTAAATCGTTTAGAACATTTTGCTTTGCTTTCGGTTTATTCCAAAATACAGATGCTCCACCTGCGAATGCTTCAACATAAGTAGTATGCTTAGGAATAACTTTTAATATGTCTTCAACAATAGAAGTTTTGCCTCCAACTCTACAAAAAATTGGATGAACTACTTTTTCTTCTTCATCTCTTACTGATTTTAGGTCAGTAACATTTGGTTTTAAGCCTCCACCTTCTTTTGCTTCTCTTTCCTTCATATATAGTAAAGAAACTTGTTTTTTTGCGTTTTCTAATGTAGTAGCGTAAGAATGGACTTTCTTGGTTTCCTTATTATAGACTTTGTATAAGTCTTTTTTCGGCAACTTTCTAATAATATACGGCATATAATATTACCAGAGAATATTAATTGATAAGTTATTAGCACTATATTTATTATCTTTCCAATCGCCTTTAATTTTTGTAGCCCTTGCTAAATATCGTTGTCTTCTTTTTTCATCTTGATGTTTGGTAAAGTCTTCCATTGGAGGTTTCATAGTTCCAAAATGAACCCAGTTTTCAGTATTAGGATCATAAACCATATATTTCTTATTTTTGTTAGTTGAAGGCTGAATAATAACATCTTTACCTAAATATTTCCTTGCTTTTTGATATACTACTTTTGGATTAGAATAATCATCTAATCCTTTACCCTGAAACGGAGGCAAATTAGCATCACCTTTTATTTCTTGTTTTAAAGCAATTTGTTTTTTCAAGTTAGAAGGTTTGATTTGTTGAGGAGTTAATGGCGTATCTTTTGTAATTCGTTTAGTAGGTCTATAAACTGGATATTCTTCTCTACCTTTTGAAAAGGTAGAACCAAAATTGTTTTTCTCCCCTTTTTTGAAAAGGGGAACAATATCTTTCCAATCTTCTTTAAACCATCTCCCAATGCCTTCATTATCGTTTTTTGTTCCACTATAAGTTCCGCCAAGTTCTTTATACTTTTTAACAATAAATCCTGATTTATAAGCACTTGGTTTTTTATATTTTTCATCAGCAATTTGTTTTGCTTTTTCATATAATTCAGGATTATTTATTCCAGTTCCTTTAGTTTCTAATTCACTTTTTAATTTTTGTATCTTTTTTTTCTCACTTATTAAAGTATCTTTCATTTGTTTTAATTCATTTTTATCAATAGTATTATCTCCTTTTGCTATTTGATATTCATCAAATAATCTTTTATATTTTTTTCTAATTTGTTTTAATTCTTCTTCTGTTGGTCTAATATTTATATCTTGTTTCGCCATTTGCTCTTTTTCACTTAAAGCAATTAATTCATCTTTTTTAATGTCTAATGCTAATTTTGACTTAACTACTAATTCTTTATTTTCTTTTGTTTTATTTGATTTGTATTGTTCTTGAAATGTTTTATATAATTCTGCTAATTTTTTAATTTCATTTATTATTTGTTCTTTTGTTTTAGGTCTTTTTTTAATAGGACCACTGGGAAATCCAAAAGTTTCAGGTTTCTCATCTACAATTACAGATGGTTTCATTTCAGTTGCCGATGGTTTCATTTCAGTTGCCGATGGTTTCATTTTAGTTGCCGATGGTTTCATTTCAAATGCGACAGATTTCAGTTCAGTTACAGATGGTTTTGATTTAATTGCTTTTTTTTCTTTTTTATTTGATAAAGGTATAGTTACAGTTGCCCTTTTTGATTGTTCTTCTTGTTGTAAAATAAAGTTGTCATATATGATTTTATTTACATCTCTTCCTTCTTCATACTTAATTGTATAATGTTTTTTTTTGGAGTTCTTACTAAGCATAGCACTTCTTATTAATATATTTTTTCTTTCTTCAAAATCAAATTCATCTATATCAACATCATCATCTATTTTTACTAAATAATTACCAACTGGAACACTTAAATCTAAGTCTGTATCTACTTCTTCTACATTATCACCTATATTAATAGTTCCATTCCAAAAAACAAAATAAGACAAAAAACCTTTATCTTCTACTCCATAATATCCAACATAGAAATTTGCTTCAATCGGTAAAACTACATCACTACTATGTTTTATATCATATGATAATGGAAATAGTATTTCTTCAACATCTTCTATTTTTTCATCATTTAATCTTTGTCCTTTTCTTTGTATTCCACTTATAGTAATATATTCATCTTCTTCTTTATTATAATATGCTATTTCAAATATATCATAGTCTTGGTCTTTATAAAAATTCAAATATAAGTTTAATTTACTAATTTCATAATACTGGTTTTCATCTTCAAATAAATTTTCGTCTATTTCATCATAATTAACATATTCCTGTAATTCTCCATCTACTAATTCACCAACAAGTTGCGGTAGTTCTCCTACACTTAAATCTTCTGCGTATGAATAAACTACATTGTTGCGGTCAATAAAATATTTTTTACCTTTAATGGTAATTTTTTCAACTTCTATATCAGTTACTTCTTCTTCGTCCATATTATTACTATATAATAATATAGAAAATTAAATTCTTTGGCTGACCTGTAGGTCTGGTTTTTCACCTGATTCTAATTCTTGTTGTTCTGCCTTAACTTCCATTTCAATATCTCGTTCAATATGTATTAAACCGCAACATAGTCCAACATCACTACATTTACTTTTAAAAGCATATCTTATACAAACACCTAAAACCCCAGCAACTAAAGTTGATATACCATATAAAGTAACATTATCGACCATTTATTATATATTGAGAAATTATGCTAATTTAATAGCGGTAAATGAGCGTTTAGCACCCTCAGCCGTAAAAGTAGGAGCACTTACTTGCGTCCAAGTCAAATTTATAAACAAAGTATATGTAGTGCTTCCAGTTGGACTTACAACAGTAGTTAAAGATGGATAGCCTGGTGCTGAACTACCCGTCGCTGGTATATATGGACTATCTTGATAATAAATTAGACCTCCAACAGCACCAGTATTAGATAAACCAGTTCTTACATTGATACTATTAATATTTCCAGAAGGCTGACCGAATTGAAGATTTACAAATATTATCCAAGTTCCAGCAGTTAAAACAACATTACCAGCATTATACCAAGTTCCTGATGTAAGAGCGACAGTAGAACCGCTTGTCGCAACCCAAGTTCCAGTTGCGTAAGTTATTGATGACGACGGAGTTCCTAATGTTAGAAGACCTGTTGCGTCACTAATCGGCACTTGTCCTGCTGTTCCTGATGGATATTTTATTTTAGTTGTTGATAATACACCTGTAGATGGGACATAACTTAAAGGACCAGTTGATATATCTGCCTGTAATGCTTGATTTCCTGAACCAGCACTAAATACTGGATAATATGTTGTTGCTGTATTATTATCTGTAACTCCAACATTAGTAGAATTAGTTGCTGTTCCTGACAACGCACCTGTAAATGTAGTAGCGGTTACATTGGTAGAACTTAATGTAGAAGTTGATGGATTAAATGTTAAACTCGTAGAAGCATTTGTATCATTATTACCTGTTGTCGCTCCTACAAAAGTAACAAATTCACTGGCGTTTGTAGTTGTATCCAATGTAACTGCTACTTTTGAAGCATTTGTAGAATTAGTTGCTGACGATGCCGAAGTTGCTGTATCTGCGTTCCCTGTAAGATTTCCTACGACTGTTCCTACGGTAAGCGTTGCTGTTTGAGGATTAAATGTAAATGGTCCTGTAGCAATGTCAGCATATAGCGTTTGTCCTGTTCCTGATGCGGAAACAAAAGTAGGATAAAATGTTGAATTTGTATTTGTATCAGTTACAGCAATATTGGTTGAATTAGTAGCACTGGTCGCCGATGTAGCCGTTGAAGCGTTTCCTGATAAAGCACCTACGAATGTTGTAGCCGTAAAAGAACCTGTTGATGGATTTGCTACAAAACTACCTGATTTACTTGTATTCCAAAATCCTGATAAATTGTTCGCTTGTAACAATGGATAAAATGTTGAATTACTTGTTGTTGTTGCGACATTCACTTGAGTTGCGGTTGATGCTAAACCACTAAAATTTGTTGCTGTAAGTGTAGAGGTAGATGGATTATATGATAATGGTGTAGTTGTTGTATCCGCATATAGCGTTTGAGATGCTCCTGATGCACTAACAAAAGTAGGATAGAAACTCGCATTTGTATTACTATCTGTTATTTCAATAGCAGTAGAATTTGGATTAGAAATACCTTGTTCTCCTTGAGGTCCTTGAGGTCCTGTTAAGCCTTGTATTCCCTGCGGTCCTTGTATGCCTTGTTCTCCCTGCGGTCCTTGAGGTCCTGTCGCTCCAGTTAAGCCTTGAATACCTTGTTCTCCTTGCGGTCCTTGAGGTCCTGTCGCTCCTGTATCACCTTGTATTCCCTGTAAGCCTTGAGGTCCTGCTGGTCCTTGAGGTCCTACTGGTCCTACTGCTTGTATAATAAATAATATTTGGTCATTATTAGAAAAACTATGAGTAGATGATGCTAATGTAACTGTATAATCAATGTATTGTCCTGCAACAATAGAAACTGCTGTAACATTCCAATTTTGATAATTTCCTGAATTGGTTTTATCTTGAATTACAATAACATCTCCAGCATTAATTAATCCCAAAAGCACCTCTACATCGTCTCCATTTCCGTCAATATGACTAACATATAAATTCGTTGCTAATAATTGATTAACATTATTCCATTCAATATAACCACTCGTTACTGGCGGAGCTTGAGTATTGGCATCTGCTTGATAAGGATAAACAAATGAACTAACACCGGCATCTCCTTTTGCTCCCGTTGCACCCTGAGGTCCAGCAACTCCTTGAGGTCCAGCAATTCCTTGAGGTCCTTGAGGTCCAGTATCCCCTTGTATTCCTTGCGGTCCTTGCTCTCCTTGAGGTCCAGTAGCCCCTTGAGGTCCAGTTGGTCCTGTTAAACCTTGAATACCTTGTATGCCCTGTATTCCTTGTTCGCCTTGAGGTCCTTGAGGTCCTAAAGTTGCTACATCCCAATATACACCAGTTGCTCCTGAATATAAAGTATAACCATTTGTTCCAACTGAATTGTTAGTATCTCTTATAAAATTGGTATTTAATGTTATTGTTGTATTAACATCACTATTTCCAAAACCATAAGTAGCGTTTGTTGGTCTTGATACTGGTAGATTTAAACATAAAGCAAATTGAACTTGTAATGGACTAACATTTAATAAAGAATATGTTGCCCCTGACATATTACATTGATTAAAAACTATAACACCAGCAAAAGTATTTGGAACTGTAATAAGTCCTGCTATACTACAATTTTTAAAATAATAACTACCTGTTGCTCCTGCTGTTATTGTTATACCTGAAATTACATCTACATCAGTAAAATAATTATTACCTGAACCTGATAAAGTAAAAAGACCCTCAATTTGTAAGTTGGCTATTGTAATAGAACCAGTGCTTAATGCTCCTAATGTTAATCCTCGTCCGCCTGCTAATTCGCATATTGTTCCTTGTCCTCTTGCTGGGGCTATAATTGCTATATTTTGTTTTCCATTTATAGTTACAGTTGCTCCTCCAAATGAACCTGAACTCATAATAATTTGAGTTCCTTGAGTAGCACTATCTATGGCTGTTTGAATATCAGTAATTCCATCATTTACATATAAAGTATTTACATATACACTTTGGGGTGGTTGTAATGATAATAACCCTGTTCCATCAGTAGTTAATACATTTGCGTTTGTTCCAGATGGATATTTCAATTGTCCTACGGATAATACATTAGACGATGGATTATAAGTTAAACCACTCGCATCTACTTTTACAGCATTGTTTCCTGATGATGAACTAACAAATGTAGGTAAATATTCTACATTATCACTTACGGCTGTAATATTAACATTAGAGGTATTAGTACTGTCAGTTGAATTACCTACTAATGAACCAGTAAAGGTTGTTGCTGTTAAGTTATTGCTACTTGGATTATAAAATAAACCGCTATTGACATCTAAGGCTCTATTACCAGAAGTCCCATCTGTAAATACTGGATAAAAATTAGCATTTGTAGTTTCAGCAGTTACTAAAACATTATTACTGTTAGTGGCTGTTCCTGATAAATTACCTGAAAACGATGACGCAGTTAAAGTATTTGATGTTGCTGAATAAGTTAAACCAGTATCAACCTTTATATTATCGTTTCCTGAAGTAACATCAACAAAAGGAACATAAAAAGTTCCAGCAGTAGAAGAAGCATTTGTTACTCCTACATTGGTCGCATTAGTCGCATTTGTAGAACTATCTGCGTTTCCTGTTAGGTCTCCATTGAATATTAAAGCACTTAAAGTTGATGTAGAGGGAACATAAGATAATACATTTCCAGTAGTGTCCGCTCGTAAAGTTTGTCCTGTTCCTGATGCTGAAACAAAAGTAGGATAAAAAGTATTTACATTCGTAGAAGTGTTAGTTATATCAATTGTAGTCGCTGATGCTGAGGCAGCACTATCTACATATGTCTTGTTACATAAATCATTTCCTACAGTTGGGGCGGTTGAAGTTTGAGGTGCTCCTCCATTAAAAACCATTATTCCATTTGTTTGTAATTGAGCCGAATTAGAAAAGAAACCAGCACCAAGATTTAAAGTATGAGTAGAACCTGCCTTAATTGTTAAATCATTTGTTCCTGACATAATCATATCTATTCCGCCTATTATTGTTGGATTAGTAACAATTTGTAATTGGTTTAAAGTATCATCGCTTATTAAACTTAAATCATTTACTTGAATGGAAGACATATAATATATTAAGGGAAAATATTTTTTAAAGAAATTGTAAATTAATTTGCTATATTATATGTTAATAATACTGCTCCATTTATCAAAGCATTAAGAGGTTTTTGAAATCTGGTTGCCCCAACTCCTATACCATCAGTTTGATAAGCGTGACCTGATGGTGCTCCTGCTAAAACTGGAGGAGTTCCAACTGTTCCTACGAATCCAACCGTATTAGCAGCAATCCACCAAGGTGTTGAGAATGTCGAAACAGTAACGGCTGTCCTTGTCCCTGCGTTTGGAGCATTTCCAGGCGTAGAACCAGATGCGTTGCCTCCACTACCTCCATTGTAAGCAACAATAGGAATATAATTGGTTGGAGAAGCCACTCTTACTCTTGTAAAACCAAAATTACCTGCATTATCATTTGATTGAAAAATTATTTCAATAGTTCCACCAGGAAAAACAGACATAGATGATTTACCTTGACTTCCTCCACCTCCAGTTCCGTTATAAGCAGTTCCAGTTTCTTCTGCTGTTCCTGCTAAACCTCCAGAACCCCAACAATGAACATCAATACTATAACAATTTGCTGGAATAGTAAGATTTATTGTTTGAAGTGCTGCTATAGTGGTAGTTGGTCTATAAAGTATTGAGTATGTCTTTCCTAATGCTGCGGTCGTCTGTTGCGTCCCATCTGGAAACTGAAGGTAGTTTCCACTTGTATTTAGTATTAAACCATTTGGATTTATAGTTACAGGAGTAAATTCGTTTCCACTACTTTGAACTCTAAATTGATGATTACCATTATTAGTATTATTATCATAAATTATATTTGTCGCAAGAGCAGTTAATCTACCAATAGCGGAATTTGTTTCGTTATGAAGATTTAAAAGAGTTGTTGTAAATGCTCTATCTGCTGATGATGCTCCATTCATCGCAAGTGGTTTTGCTATTGTTACTCCTGTATTGGCGGTTATTTCCATTACATCTACATTTGTTCCACCAGTATTATTAGTAAATAAATGTCTCGCATTGCTAATACTTGATTGATAATTGATACTATTAGAAGTATATGTAATATTACCGATGCTCGAATTTGAAGCATTTTTAACATTATAAATAGATGATGATATTGACCTATTGGCTGCCGTTGCTGATGTCATTGTTATAGGTTGGTTAAAGTTTGCTACACCATTAACATCAATATCTTGTAAAGTCTCTTTACCTTGAGCCACTGGATATTTTAAATATCGTCTATCTGCTTGAGATTGAGTTAATGGAATATCAGTAATAGACCAGTATAAATTATTGAATGTAGATACATTTGGATTTGGGGGATTTGTAGAACTCATATAATATAGTTTTAGAAAATTTTTTATGTTATTATATTATAATGTCAAAGCCAGAAATCGTTGATTGGTATAAGAAAATGCCTAAAAAATATTTGCTAAAATCTCATAATCCTCACTACGATAAGCATCATATAAAATTACCAATGAGATTAATTATTGCTGGAAATAGTGGTTCGGGCAAAACTCAAACACTCCTTAACTTGATATATAATATGCCGAATACTTGGGAAAAAATCTTTATTGTAACAAAAAACAAAGATGAGCCTTTATATAACTATTTAGAAGACCGATTAGGGGAACAAGGATTATCTATTAAAGAAGGACTTAGTGAATTGCCCGATTTAGATAGTATGGATAAAACTCAAAATAATCTTGTTGTATTAGATGACTTGGTAAATGAACCTTCTAAGCAACAAAGACCAGTATGCGATTTCGCAATCCGTTGTCGTAAGAAAAATTGTAGTTTAATCTATATATCGCAGTCCTATTATGCTGTCCCAAAATTAATTAGAGATAATATTAATTATTTAATTATAAAACAAGTATCATCAATGAAAAACTTGACAATGATTTGTAGAGAATGTAGTTTAGGTATTGAAAAATCTCAATTAAAGAAAATATATGACGATGCTACGCAGTCTAAACAAGATTTCTTATTAATAGATTTAGAAGGTGATAAAGATGAACGATTTCGTAAAAACTTCGATGAGGTATATCAAGTTGAAGATATTATGTAAGGCAGGGGACTTTGTCCCCCTACGACCCCCTTTTTGATAAACTTTTCTTAAAAGTTTAAGAAATTCCAAGTATTTTATAAAAATCTTTTCTTTTTATATAATACAATGAGTAACTATACTATGCCTCCAAGATTAAGAGCCAGTGATTACGCAAAAGGCAAAATATCTCAAGACGAAATCATAGCATTACAGATTGCGAATGACGCAAACATAGCAAAAGCAAGAAAAGCACTCAAAATGGGTGAAATACAACAACCAACTCCAGCCCAAGTTGCCTCTCCAGATGAATTAATAGCAGATGTAGCAAGTCAAGAAGCAGCAGCCAGAAGTAATTTAGAACGATTAGGTTTTAGACCTCAAGAAGCAGCCCAAATTGTTACAAATATTAGAATTGACCCTACATTAGATTTTGTCAGTTTAAATGCGAATTTTCCAGCAATAGAAGCAGATATTAAAAAGCGTTTTAATGTTAAACTATTAACTCCAACATTCTTTTTAGATTATTTTAGAAAATATAGCCAAGAATTAGAAGGAACTACTGGAATGAAAGTTTTTGATACTGGTGTTAATGGATTAGTTAATACTATTGGTGAATTACGAGAAGTTTTACCAAGTAAAGAACAAGTCAAAGCACTTAGAGCATTAGTAGGAAATCTTACAAGAGTTACAAGTCAAAGAGCATTATTAAATCCTATATTAGAACGCATTAATGAATTAGAAAGAGCATTACCATCAGCAGTAGATTATGGTAGAATAGAACAATTAGGAGCAGTTGAAAGAGAACGAATTATAGGACAAATAGTTAATACTACTGAAAATTTACCAACCAGAGAACAAATGAACCAACTTATTAGAGAAGTAGAGGCTGGTGATAGAAACGCAATTCAAAGATTAAATGAATTAGCCAATAGCATTCCAATTAATTTAGACGCAAGATTAGGATATATTATGACTGATGTAATGGAAATGAAAAAAGAATTAAGCGATGTATATAATAGTCAATTAGAACAAGAAACCCTTTTAAGACAAGCAAGAGGTCCAACAGCAGTAGAAGTTGAAGCATTAGCAACAACAGAAGGACGAGAAATGGCTGATAGAAGAGGTGATAGAGCGTCAGTTGCTTCTCAAATATATAATGAAACTGAATTTAGAGCATTAAATATGGCTGATAAAAGAAAATATTTAACATCAACAGGACTTAGTAAATTTTTAGATATGCCTGTAAGTCAATTGAAAACTACTAATTTTCCTGACGATATTTATTATTTAGTTACTTTATATAATTATTATAACGGAGATTTAGAATTAATAGATAAAACAATAAAAGGTGAGGGATTGCCTTCAAAACCTACAAAGCCTTCTCCAAAAATAAAACTAAAAGTTGGTAGAGGATTATCTGTTAAACAAACCCCAAGTTATAGAGAATACGGTAAGTATGCTATTCATATTCCGCAGTTAGAACAACAAGATATATTGAATGTCAAATACAAATCATTAGGACAAATACCAAAGTTTAAACCTATTCCTGTTAGTGATGTTTTTAGAGATTTTATTTTAGACCTTTTAGAAAACGGAAAACCTAACGCAAGAGTCTATACTCAAATTGCTCCTGAAGAAAGAAAGTTTTTTGAAGAAATGTCTATTGGGGCTGGTGTTTGGAATGGATTAGGATTAAAACGCACTACTACATCAACAGACGAAGAAGAAAATAAACGCTTTGAAATATTAAGAGGTGAATATATGGCTGGAAATAACAATCCAAAAGTAATAAGCGAATTAAGGAAATTAGTTGTAAAAATGATGAATGATGGAAGAATTAGAAAAAATCAAGGTGTAGAATTATTAATGGAACTATCAATATAATTTTCTAAGATTATATTATAATGAGAACTCTTATACTAAATAGTAGCAATGTTGTTGCTGGAACAAATAATTCTGTTTTTGAATTTCAGTTTGTTGGTGGTAATGTTAATCTAAAAAAAGGTCAAAAAGTAGCATTAGCATCTATTCAAATGTATTATTCCACTTTTAATATTACTTCCGCTTATGGAAACAATGTTTTTAACTATACTTGGGTTGATGGAACAGTTAATCAAGTTTTATTTCCTGATGGCTTCTATGACGCTGATGGAATTAATAATTATCTTCATTTTGTTATGCTTCAAAATAAACATTATTTAGTAGATGGTGCTGGTGATTATGTATGGTTTCTTACATTTTCAACAAATCCTACAAGATACGCTATTGAAGTCAATGCTTTTGGTATGTCGGTTGCTCTTGCTACATCAAGCACTTGGACTTTACCTGCTGGTTCTACTTGGGTTATTCCTACTAACTTTATTGTTCCAGAATTAAATGTTTTAGCAAATAATTTTAGAAATGTTGTAGGATTTAATGCTGGTGATTATCCTACTGCTGTTATTGCTGGTTCTCCCCCAGCCCAAACTCAAACTCCAGCATATACAAGCACTCAAACATTTTTATCCAGTTTTACTCCCCAAATAACTCCTTTTAGTAGTTTTATAGTGAATTGTAGTTTAGTAAATAACGATTATGCTGTTCCAAACTCACTTATTTTTTCGTTTAGTCCTCAGGGGACATTTGGAGAGCAATTTACAGTTGCTCCAAATGAATATGTCTTTATTGATGTATTACCAGCCCAGTATAGTAGATTTAGAGTATTTTTTACAGACCAAAACAATAGACCAGTAGCATTTCAAGACCCAAGTATGATTATACAAATACTTATAAGTGAAGCAAATGACAATGTAAATCAATTACAAATTAGATAAATATTTTCTATAAGTATATATATGTATATTCATCACTTAAGGAAAACTACAAGTGGTTCAGGTGGAAATATGTCCCATAAGTGTAGTTGCGGTGGTAAAGTTATGGCGAAACCCCATAGAAGAATTTTAGGAAACGGAATAAGTCCAGCGGTTTATGATACAGATTTAGGAGTTGTTAAACCAACCAAAGTTTTACAGAATGTAAGAATTAAGAAATCTGTTGTCCCAAAAAAGTATATTTCTTTTGAGTAATTAATTAGTAAGTTATAAAATTATTTTCTAATTAATATTTATAATGGATAGTATTGTCTTTGAAGAAAGCGTAAATACAGAAGTCTCGTCAAGCGAATTTGTTGATAAACAATGGCTCTATGTAAATGATAATAACAACGGCTCGTATAGTTCCCAAGTCGTTTTAGATACAACCCCCTTAGCAAATTCAGGCTCATATATCAACTGGAGTGAAGCCTTCATTTTAATGCCCCTTGTTCTTCAGTTTGAACGAGCATCAGGAACAGCGGCTATGAGTGATACTGCTGCTATGGATTATTTAGGTGCTTTGAAATCAGGTTATTGGAATATGTTACACTCGATGTCAGTTGAATTCAATAACGGAAATATCATTCAGCAAGTTCCTTTTATGAATGTCTTTTGTTCTTTTAAGAATATTACATCTTGGTCTAAAAATGACATTACCAACTGGGGTGCTGTTTGCGGTTTTTGTCCTGATAGTTCTCGTTCTTGGGCTTATTTAGCGGCTGCTCCTGCTGCTGGTCTTGTTCTTGCTGGTTCAGGTTCAGGATTAAGTAATAACAGAAATGCTCCATATGTTTCTATTACTAATCTTGGAACTGGTTTTGTAGCATATAATAACTTAACAAGAGCAACTCAGTCTTCTGTTGATGTAAGACAGGCTTGGAATGATGGTATGTTTGAAAGACAATCATATATTAACTACAATCCAGTTCTTAGTGCTGCTAATTCTTTCTCTGCTAATCAGGGTCTTTTAATGAGCGGTGCTAATTGCTCTCAAGTATTTAGGTCATTTGTTTCTGCTGCTGCTAATTTGAGATGGATTGCTATTGATGCTGTTATTCGTCTCAAAGATATTGCTGACTTTTTCCAGAAATGTCCTATGTTGAAAGGTTCTACTATGCGTCTTTACTTGAATACTAATCAGTGCTATTTCCAAGTTACTCAAACAAGTGCTATTTATGACGCTGCTGGTAATATAACCGCTCAACCAATTCTTTCCCTTACTGCGTCTCCAGTTATTCTTGGTGGGGGTGGAACTTGCCCTGTTATGTATGCTTCTAACGGATTGGGACAAGGTGCTGCTGCTCTTACTCCTCCTGCTCTTACTACTGCTACTACTGCTGTTGTCAATGTTGCTATTTCTATTGTTAGAACTCAGTTTTCTCAAATGACTAACCAAAACTTATCTTGTCCTTTTACATCGGTTCGTCTATACGCACCAGCATATACGCTCTCGCCGTTGAGTGAGCAAAGGTTACTTTCCCTTACTCCTACTAAGCGAGTGGTTTATGACGATATATTCCAATTTTCATTCCCTAATCAGTCTGTTAATAGTCCCTTTAATATCCTTGTATCCAATGGAATTCCTAATTTACGCTCGGTATTAGTCTTACCTATGCTTCCAAGTGTATCAAACGGAACTTCCGCAGGTGGGTCTTTTCTTACTTCAACTATTTTATCACCTTTCTGTTCCACTCCTTCTTCTCCAGACCCACTTATCATACAAAATTTCCAAATTCAAATTTCGGGAAAAAATTTATTCATCAATCAGCAGGTTTATGATTTCGAGAGTTTCGTAGAACAGCTTGTATCGTCTAATCAGTTGAACGGCTCATTGACTACATCTCTATCTTCAGGCTTGGTTTCTAAACAGGATTTCCAGTCCTTATACAGATATTACTACGGTAATTGCTCTCGTTCTCTTCCAAGTGAAGAGGGTGTTGCTAAGGCAATCCAAATTCAAGGAACTATTTTGTCTCCAATTGCGACCGCAGTAGATATTATGGTGTTCTGCACTTTTGAAAGAGAAATTACTATAGACCTAAGAACAGGTGCTCGTATTGCCTAAAAAACAAAAATTATAAAAATTTTTTACAAGTAAAATACCTTGAAATATATGGTTTTAAGTAACATTTAGAACAATTATAATTATTTTTTTTCTAAATAATAATTATAATGAGTAAGTTAATGGATTACCCAATTAGTATATCCCCAGCCCAAATGCGAAAAATGGTGAGTGGTGGAGCAATTACTTTAAATCCAAAACATTTCGTTGAGGATAGTGCTAATCGTATTAAAGTTATGCCTAATACAGCAAGACGCATTGCTACGGCATTAAGAAAAAACAAAGGTGTTAGAATTGCTTTAAAACCAGAAGAAGATATTGTTGCTATGACGGAAGGAGGTGCTATTTCAATGAAGAAACTTGGAAAAAAGATTAGCAAAGGAGCAAAAGCGACTGCTGGTGTTATTAAACGAGGTTTTGATAAAGAAATCGTTGATAGTGGTGTAGGCAAAGAAATAGCCAAACAATTAATTGATACTGGTGCTAATTTTGTTCTTCCAACTGCTTTAAGTGCTGCTTCTATGATGGCTGGTGACCCAACTGGTAAATCAGGTGAATTAATTGGAAATATTGCTGGAAATCAAATTGATAAGTATGCTGAACGAAAAGGTTACGGCGTATTTAAGACCGCTCGTAAATTAGGACTACATAAAGCAGGAATTAACAAAAAATCTGTTACAAAAGTAGCAAAAGAAGTAGGCAAAGTTGCTGTTAGAGAAGGTGCTAAAGTTGTCGGTGAAGCCATTAGTGCTTATACTGGTAATCCTTCGGCAGGAGTTGCTTTTGAAAGAATTGCTGTTGCTGGTGCTGATAAAGCAATTGATAGTGGTAGTGTTAAAAAGGGACTTAAAGCATCTAAAAGTCAAGCAAAACGAATTGCTGCCGAAGAAGTAGATAAGTTGATTGATAAGAACTTAAGCGGTGTTGAAAAAAATATTGCTGAAAATGCCCTTGCTGGTAAATATCCTTCTGCAAGTGATTTGATTTATGATTATAGCAATGCTAAAATAGAAAGTATGGCTGGTTATGGATTACCAAGAAGAGTTAGAGGCGGATTACGAATGGGTAAAGGATTACCTCGTTTTAGTTATTCTACTTATGATTTAAGTGCTATAGTGCCGAAAGGTGGTTCTGGTGTTAGTGGTTTTAGAGTTGCTGATGATAGAACTGTTACTCCCGCTTCTGCTCCATCTGCTATAATTCAAACTGGAAGTCCTTACCAACGCATTAATAGTGCCGCTATGTCTCCATTTATAGCAGCCAGTCCTCAGTTGGCTGGATTTAAAGTTGGTGGTTCTTTTATGCCGAGTGGAAAAATGGGAAAAGGATTTATGCCTTCTGGATAATTAAGAAAAAATATAATATATTAATATAATAGTAATGAACTACAATATTAATAGAGTTGATGAAATTTATTTACAACGATTAATAGACGACTTACAACAAGACCATAATACTCTGTTTAATTCCTTAAAAAACGGAACGAATGAAAAGGAAAAAACTAAACTTAAAAATAAGAAAGTTGATAGGCATACGCAATTAATCGCAAAATTAATGAACTCGGCATTACTCCTCAAACAACTTTTAGAAGAAGTTAAGAGAATAAAATAATTTAAAGATAATCCATTATCTTATATAATGAATTATTTAAGGGGAAGCACTTGCGAAAATACCAGTGATGAAATTTCTATTTATACTTTTATTATATTATGTTATTTAATATATATATCTTTTAGAATAATAAGTATTTAAAGAATATCTTAGTATCTAATATATGACTACTGAATTAGATAGAGCATACGAAGAAATGGGAGAGGTAAATGAAGGTATTTATAAACCTATTATTCAAAACATTTATGGTGAAGTTGTTAAAACTTCTTACAAATATAGTAGAGTTGATTTTGTTGGAAATCATTATTCAGGAGAACTTAAATCAAGAAATTTAAGCATACATAGCCATAATGAAACTATGATTGGATATAATAAGATTGAGAATGGATTTAAAACATTAAACTTCTTATCAACTCATAGAGTTTATTTTTGGTTTGCCTTTAAAGAAGGATTATATGTTTGGGAATTAACGCAGGAAAACTTTGAATTAAATGGAGGATATAATCAAAAACGAATAGGAGGAACTTGTAATAGAGGTAGAGATGATTTTAAGGAACATTATTATATACAAAACAAATACTTAACTAAAATAGATGATACGCCAGTTTGGATACACCCTAAAGTAGCAGAAAATTCATATACTTATAATTCATCTTTAAAATCAGGAGTATGCTATTTACGCAAGTCACCTTCGGTTTTGAAATATAACTTCAATAAATTATCTATGTAGTATATAATGCTTACTAACTTTGATTTAGAAGATATGGCTGAAGACGCTGGTTTAGATTTAGTTGGAGTTTTTAGTAAAGACTTATTACCAAAAGAAAGAGTTGTTGGTTCATATATTATTAATTTACAAGATAGTGATGATGGTAATGGAACTCATTGGTCTGTATTTAAAATATTTCCTAATAAGAAATGTTGTTATTTCGATAGTTACGGAGTTTTTGCCCCTACTGATGTAAATGAATTTTTAAGCCCTTTTAAACCTATTGCTACAAGTAATAGAGCAATACAGGATATTAAGTCTCAAAAATGCGGATACTTTTGTTTAGCCTTTATTGAATACTTTAATAATTTTGATTATAAAAAGAATGATGTATATGATGCTTTTGATGACTTCTTAAATTCATTTTCTAATAACCCTAAACAAAATGATAAAATCGTCCTTGAGTTACTTAATAAATATTAATAATACTACAATATTTTTGATGTTTAGCAGTTTTAATATGTTGAATTTTATTGGAATAATTATATTTGCCTCCGCACTCGCAATTAAATTTTTCATATCTTTTATCTTTATTTTGTTCTCTATAATTTAAATGATACGCTTTCATTTTTTCTTCATTTGCTTTATGCCATTCTTTTTGAGTTCTTGTAGGAATTTCTTTATTAATACACTCAATAGTTTCAATGTAATATCTTTCCCTTGCTAATAATTGGTCTTTACTTTTACAAGAATACTCCTCCAATAAAATTATATCATAGTTTTCATTTTTTAAAATATCAAATGAAGAAACAAAATTACCTTTCCCTTTTTTATATGACTTATAATTATAGTTATGTTTTGCTAATCTTTTTGATAATAATAATTCGCAGGTTGAACCGATATATTTATTACCATTTGTATTATCTATTATTTGATAAATTTTTCCATTTTTGTATTTATTCATATATATCTTTATTTGTCTGTTATATTTATATCGTTTTTTATTAAACAAATATTAATTAATTAAAACTATATAAGAATATCTTGTTATTTATATATAGTATGGAAGAAAAGAAATCTACTTATACTCCTGCTGTTAAAAGAGCAATTGATAAGTATAGAAGTAAGAACGCTGAAAAGTATAATGAACTACAACGAAATTATTATAATGAAGCAAAGGAAGATGAAGAATGGAAAAAGAAGTTTAATGAACGATGTAAGATTAATAATCAAAAGTATAGAGAAAAGAAACGCTTAGAAAAACCACCTAATCCAAAAGGAAGACCAAGAAAACCTATACCCAATATAAGTATTAATTCAATCGCATTATCCGTATAATTCATTTTTGCGCTAATATGAATTATAATTAAAAAAAACAATTGAAATAAAAAAACCCATTAATTAATTATGATATATAATATATATATATGTTTGAAAACGATATAAAAACAATATCCAATATATATACAATGGAAAACAACCAAAAAAAAACATCTACTAATAATATAGGAATGTCAAAAAAACTATCTAACTATGAGAAAGCATTACAGCATTATGGAATTACAGGAAAAACTCCAAATCAAGTAGCAACTTGGATGAGATATACTCCAACAATGAAAGCAGTTAATAGACAAACAGGAATAACAAAAAGCGTCAATATAAGTAGAGAAAGTTCCAAGTATTCTATCAAAGTTGAAGAGGAATTAATTAAGAGATGGAAAAACGATAGTCAAATACAAGTCCAACAACCATTTACTTTCTATGGAAAAAGACTTAATAAGAAAACAGGAAAACTACAAAAAGTCCCATTTAAGATATTAGCCGAAGGAACAAGAGCCAATGTAAAGTTTAATGCCTTAGAATTATTCAGGCAAAGACGATTACAGATACAAGCGGATAGTGTTAATGTATTTGAAGAGTTTGAATTTGGCGGTGAAGATGGTGAGCCAATTGAAATACCAAAGGGAGTTATAGTTGAAGACCAACGAGTAGAAAGTTCTGTATCAGGAGGACAACGCAAAGTAGGAATTAAGGGTGCTAAAAGACATATGCGTATGAGGAATGTCTTAGCCTACTTTAAGTTTGGAGATGACAATCAAGAATGGGATACAAAACAAGGCAGATGCGTATTTGATTACTTAATTCATACATATAAAGATGTAAAAGGATTTATAAAACCATTAGGTAGAAGTAAAGAACAAGCATATGAATTTCTTAATGAATTGTTTAAAGATACAGATAATATTGATGAAAAAGACCCTTTAACTCAAGGTGTATCAATCAGTCAGTTAGAAAAGTTCTGCGATATGTTTGGAGTTAATATGTATGCTTATGATAAAACAGATAATCTTATTGAGTATTATAAAAGTAAAAAAGTAGGTAGAGGAGAACCATTAGTCTTTGTTGTATATGACGACCACTTTTATCCAGTTGAAGACAGGGCAGAAAGAAAGTCTAAATCAGCAAGAGCAGCGAATACAGAAAACTTTACATCTAACGATATTGAAACTTTTGCTAATAAAAAAGACGAAACAATAAAAACTATTATAGCACCAACTCAAGAAGAATTTGATAAACTTACAAACGATAATGATGATTATATAAGTATTCAAAACAAGTGGATATTAGATTATATTAAAAACAATAATAATACTATAACATTTCCTATCAGTTCAAAAAACATTAAAGTTAAAGAAGCAACAATAGAAGTAATGATATATGATGATAAGATAGTATTAACTAAACCTATTGACCCAAGTATTCAAAAGTATTATGGTGATAAGTATCAAGGACAAAACTCGTTAGATGTAACTTATAATATATGGGATAGTATGTATCCATTTACTATTAATAAAGCACCATTCTTATCTCAAACAAACAAACAAGTAGCAGATGTATTAAACGCTGATAATGTAAAGTATAGAACTCATCTTGGTAGAATTAACGATAATTATAGTCCTGAAACAATTAGACAATTATTACAAGATAATGAAGCAGTAGCAGTTGATATTACAAAGTGTTATTGCGACGCATTATATAACCAGCGAGATAAGTTTATTGTATTCAGTGGAAAGGAAGTTGTTGAAAAGTATGATGGAGAACCATTAACACTTGGATTATACTTTGTTGAAACTGATGATATGACATTATTTCATCAGTCTAATTGGTATTCAAGAACTATAATACAACTTGCCGAAAAAGAAGGAATATACTTTGAGATTAAAAGACAGATTAGATGCGTTGATGAGGATTGGGATTGGAAACAACTTGGAACTGATGACGATGGTAATGAAATAGTTAAAAGAAGTTTAGATAATAAAACTTTGTTTAAAGATTATATTGATAATGTTATTGAATTAACAAAACAAGACGAAGACTTTTCATTAACAAAACTCATTATTAATTCTTTATCAGGCATATTAGGTAAAACTCATATAACAACAAAACAAGTTGGATTATCTGTTAGTTTAAATGAATTATGGAGCGATTGGTTAGTTCCTGAAGTTAAAAGTAATCTTAATTATAATCCTTATCTTAATGAGATTAAATCAGGAGAGGATAAGGTATATCTATATGGAACAGAACTTAAAACAATTGGTTTATCAAACGGATTACCTATGTATATACAGATATTAGATTGGAGTAATGAAGCATTATATCAACTTGGTAAAGATGTTGGAGGTGAAATCGTTTATAGAAAAACTGATTGTATTGTATCTATTGGTGGAAGTATTCCAACAGATAAACTTGTTAAGCATCCTTGTCATTATACAGAAACATTTGGTAAGTATCATATAGAGGAACTTAGAAAAGCAATACACTTTAATTATGAATTAGTAATGAATACAAACAGAAAAGTTGAATTACCACTATTAGATGATACTTGGAATACATATGACTTTAAAAGCAGTAATGAATGGGAAACTATTATTAGAACCGCAAAAGAAAGAGGCGGTATGTTAATAAGTGGTAGAGCGGGAACTGGAAAGAGTTATATTATACATAAAGGAGTTGAATCTGGATTATTGCCTGAAAGTCCTGAAACAAGATTGGCTTTTACAAACAGAGCATCAAGAAACATTGGAGGAACAACTATACATAAGTCAATGGCTATTAATGGTAATGATAAAACAAACTCTAAAACATTACAACATCTTAAAAGTATTGGAGATGTTTTTATAGTTGATGAGATTAGTATGATTAATTCATTCTTATGGAATAAACTTATGATTTTAAAACGAGTTACTGGAGCAACCTTTATATTGATTGGAGACCATAGACAATGTCCTCCTATTGAAAAAGGAAAAGAGATTGATTACTTTAATCACCCATATGTTAAACACTTGGTTAATTATAATAGATGCGAATTAACTGAACCTCAAAGATATGATATGAAACTATGGAGTTGGTTGGAAGACTTATATGAAAAGGGTATTGAAGGAGATGAAGTATGTAAAAAAAAACTGAATATTAACAATATCTTGTATAGAAAAAACATTTGCTATTTAAACAAAACAAGAATGAATATTAATAGATTATGTAATAATTATTTAAGACAAAGAGATAGACGGCTTTATTTCGTAATACCTGTTCCTGATGGTTGTAAGAATGAATATGCTGATAATGTATATATATATAAAGAATTGCCTGTTATGGCTGTTGCGAATAACAAGGATTATGAGATTATTAATAGTGAAGAGTTTTGGGTAAAAGACTTTTCAGTAGTGGAAGACTATATAATAATGTATAGAGATGAGAATAACGACGATACTATTAAGATTAAGATTAATGACTTTCATAAGTATTTCGTTGTCAATTATGCGGCTACAACTCATAAAAGTCAAGGTGCTACTATTACAAAAGAGATTAATATCTTTGATTGGAATATGATGACTCTTGATTTAAGAATAGCATATACCGCAGTGTCAAGAGCGAAAACCTGCGAACAAGTTACAATTAATAAAGGAACATATATAAGCCTTGATGCCGAATAGTC
>JACCDP011335174.1_pt1 | contig 26791 bp, 17 predicted proteins | sample 7445841 | NCBI WGS metagenome assembly JACCDP01 (sample SAMN15323441, study PRJNA562643) | freshwater metagenome | isolation source: river surface water | place: USA:Blue River Watershed | collected 2017-08-17 | reverse complement strand
ATTGGCTAATCAAATAATCGGCTAATTAATCCCAGCTCATGAAGCCTCGTACAATTTGAAGATTTGAAAACATACGAAACCAATCAGGATTCATCAGCTAATTGGCTAATCAAATAATCGGCTAATTAATCCCAGCTCATGAAGCCTCGTACAATTTGAAGATTTGAAAACATACGAAACCAATCAGGATTCATCAGCTAATTGGCTAATCAGATAATAGGCTAATTATCACTTCCCTGCCTTAATAATCAAGCGCAGCGAGGAGTTTTTAGTTAGGTAAGTCCAGGCCCAATTGATAAAAATAATGAGTTTATTTCTTACACTTAATATCAGCATCAGGTGCAAAAACATCCAGATAAGCCAGGCCAGGTAGCCCTTTAAATGCAACTTTTTAAAATCTACTACCGCCTTGTTGGTACCTATAGTAGCCATTGAACCCAAATCCTTGTATTCATATTCTGTCAACGACTGCTGGCTTAATTTCTTTACTAAATTCCGCGCCAGGTTCTTTGCCTGATTAATAGCCACATTGGCCACCTGCGGATGCCCCTTCGGGTATAAGGGAGTCTGCATAAGGCAGACATCACCAATGGCGTACACCTCTTTCAATGATTGCACTTCATTCAACCGGTTCACTTTTATCCTCCCCCCTGGCCCCACGCTCTCTGCCGGAATCCCTTTTATTCCATTCGCCAGTACACCAGCCGCCCATATTACTGTTTTGGTATTTATTGTTTTTCCGTTACCCAAGGCCAGTTTCTCCCCATCATAATTCTTAACAAAAGTCTGCGTAAGAATTTCCACTCCCATTTCTTTTAGGTAGTGTTGCGAATCCTGCTTCGATCGTTCGCTCATGTTATTAAGCGTGTTCGCACTCCCCTCTACCAGCGTAATGGTAAAATGCGAAAAATCAATTCCAGGATAATCACGCGGTAAAACATTTCTTTTGATTTCAGCAAAGGCTCCTGCCAGCTCTACTCCCGTTGGCCCTGCACCTACTATCACCAGGCTTAGCAATGCTTCCTGCTCCTGCTCAGGAGCCGAAATAATTTTCTCAAAGGTTTCTATGATGTGATTTCTGATGGCAATGGCTTCGGCAGTAGACTTCAGCGTAAAGCAATTTTTCTCAGTTTCGGCATTTCCAAAAAAATTGGTTTTGCAGCCAATGGCAATCACTAAATAATCATAACTAAACTCACCAATACTGGTGACTACTTTCTTTTGTTCTGCTCGTATTTCCTGCACTTCGGCCAGCCGAACCGCTACCTGCCTGCTTCCTTTAAATATATAGCGTATGGGAAATGAAATACTGGATGGTTCTATCTGTGAGGTAGCTACCTGATAAAACAAGGGCTGAAACTGATGGTGATTGATTTTATCGATGATCAATACCTCAAATTCCTTTTCCGGAAGGCTCTGGGCCAACTGTATTCCGCCAAAACCGGCTCCTGCAATAATTACCTTTTTCCTTTGCATAAAAAGAATTTTTGATTGTTTTCAAAAGTAAGCAGTAATCTCCAATTCTTCTATTTCTTTAAAACAAATACCTTAATGTTTTCAGGTTCTCCCGCAACACATCACCCATGCCCTGGCATTTAAAAAAGGATTCGCTCTTGTGGTGTATGGCCAGTTCATGGCGCAACTGTTCTACCTTTGCAGCTCCCGACAATTCATCTGCCCGCATTACATCAAACAAATCTTTCATTACATAGCGCGAATATTTTATGCGGCGGGCTATTCTGGATCGCTCTTCATGCTGGTACTGCTTAATTGTTTTTTCTGTCATTACTTCTTTTGCCATTTCTACAAAAGCCCTGTTTTCTTTAAAAAACTGAGGCAGGTACAAAGATTTTTTTCCTTCATAACTCTGCTGATCAAAATCTATGGCCCGTATGCGGTACTGCACATCATCAAAATCATGGGTTACTTCCACCACAAAGTTATAAGCCCTCATATCGCCCAGCAGCCTTAGAAAACATCGTTCATTAAATTTCACAAACTCCTTGGCAAGCCTTATTTTGTTGTGATGCTTCAGGTGCAATTCTTTCTTAATAAATTCATCCCCTGGTATTCCGGTAATATGCTCTTCGATGAGTGTGTTCTTATCAACAAAATAGGTAATACGGTTGGGCGATAAAATATCCTCCAGCTCCAGTCCGTATATGCGTGAGGCATCGGCCACCTTCACATAAAAATAATCGTAGTTATCGTTGTAGTTATTGACAATTTTTATGCGGAAGGGATTGGAATTTCCAAACAAACAATAGTCTATGCGGTCTACATACAAATGCTCGATCACCGAAATATTACCTTCTGTTTTTAATAAGGCATAGACATAAGAAAGTGAACGGTTTAGTTCCTTTAAGTCTTCCTGATCATACAACACACTTACCCACAAAGTATTTCCCAGCGGAATAGTATCTGTATACCGCAGCAACTGATCATAGCTAACGGGCAACTTTACCTGTCTGCCATATTTTTTAAGATAGCGAGAGAGGTTTGGATTTACTGCATACTGAATTTTCTTTTTGGAGATTTTACTCATACATCCGCATTTCTTTTCCGAAAATTAAACAGTATCTGCGTAACCACCAAACCGCTTTAACAGCAAGTGTTTAAGCCCCAAGCTGTTTCTTTTAGCCTGTTAACAACTCGGTAAATCTTTATCTGTTTCAAAATAACGGCAGTACGTAACTTTAAGGCATGTCAGTAAAAAATAAAAGCGCACAATCAGTAAAAAGCGAGAAGGAAACGCCCTTAATGAAGCAGTACAACGAAATTAAGTCCACCTATCCGGATGCCATTTTGTTGTTCAGAGTGGGAGATTTTTATGAAACCTTTGGGGAGGATGCCGTAAAAGCAGCATCAATACTGGGAATTGTGTTAACCCGCAGGGCCAATGGTTCTGCTGCTTATATAGAATTAGCCGGCTTTCCTTATCATTCTTTAGATTCATATTTACCCAAATTGGTAAGAGCGGGCTACCGCGTAGCCGTTTGCGATCAGCTGGAAGACCCTAAAATGACCAAAACCATTGTCAAGCGCGGAGTTACAGAATTGGTAACACCCGGGCTCTCCTACAATGACAAGGTACTGGAATATCACAGCAATAATTTCCTGGCTTCGGTTCACCTGGAGAAAGACGCAGCAGGCGTTTCCTTTCTGGATATCTCCACCGGCGAGTTTCTGGTAGCAGAAGGCTCTCTGCAACAAATAGAAAAACTAATTCAGGGCTTTAAACCCAATGAAATTCTTTTCCAGAAAAATAAACGCTCACAATTGCTGGAACTGATCGGAGATAAAAATTATATTTTCGGTATTGATGACTGGGCATTTACACACGACTTCGGTTATGACTCGCTTACCCGGCATTTTACTACCAACTCGCTGAAAGGCTTTGGTATTGAAGGTATGCAACTGGGTATTGCTTCCTGCGGAGCCATCCTGCATTACCTGAACGAAACCAAACATCACCAACTGCAACACATCACTGCCATTGCCCGTATTGAAGAAGAGAAGTATGTGTGGTTGGACCGCTTCACCATCCGCAACCTGGAATTGCTGGGCAGCAACAATGAAAATGGCAAATCGCTGATACAGGTCATAGACCGCACCGTTTCGCCCATGGGTGCCCGTATGCTGAAACGCTGGCTTACCCTGCCCCTGAAAGACATTGCTGTTATTGAAGAGCGCTTAGATGTAGTGGAACACCTTATACAATTCCCCGAGCTGCGGGAGGAGTTACGCCGCAAAACCGAACAATGCGGAGACCTGGAACGCCTGATCTCCAAGGTGGCTGCAGGGCGTGTGAGTCCGCGTGAAATGGTACAGCTACGCCGCTCACTCACCTGCATACAGGAAATAAAAAACCTTATCAGTACCAGCAGCAACAGCTCCCTGAAAAAAATTGCCGATCAGCTTAATCCCTGCCAGCTGATACAGGAGAGACTGGAGAAAGAACTGTGCGAAGAAGCACCGGTAGTGCTTTCCAAGGGCCAGGTCATTGCTGCTGGTGTTAATGTTGAATTAGATGAATTACGCACTATTTCTTATTCTGGAAAAGACTATTTGCTGCAACTGCAACACCGGGAAAGTGAAAAAACCGGCATCCCCTCATTAAAAGTGGCATTTAACAATGTTTTTGGCTATTACCTGGAAGTTACCCACGCACACAAAGACAAAGTGCCGCAGGACTGGATCAGGAAACAAACCCTTACCAATGCCGAGCGTTATATAACACCGGAATTAAAAGTATATGAAGAAAAAATTTTAGGAGCCGAAGAAAAAATACTGGCACTTGAAACCCAACTCTTCGAAAGCTTAGTGCGCGATATGTCCGACTACATTGCTCCTATACAACTCAATGCTGGTTTATTGGCCCGGTTAGACTGCTTAGCTTCCTTCTCGGAACTGGCGCAGCACAATCAATACGTACGCCCGAAGCTACACGATGGCTTTGAACTCCGCATTACAGAAGGCCGGCACCCGGTAATTGAAAAACAATTACCCCTTGGGGAAGAATACGTCTCTAATTCGGTGTACTTAGATAATGAGTTGCAACAGGTAATTATGATTACCGGCCCGAACATGAGCGGTAAATCGGCCCTGCTGCGGCAAACCGCCCTAATCGTACTCATGGCCCAAATAGGTTCTTATGTGCCGGCGCAAGCGGCAGAAATAGGTGTTATTGACAAAATTTTTACCCGTGTAGGAGCCAGTGATAACATCTCCTCGGGAGAATCTACCTTTATGGTGGAAATGAATGAAACGGCCAGTATTCTTAACAACCTGAGCAACCGCAGCCTTATTTTATTAGATGAAATTGGCCGGGGAACCTCTACCTATGACGGTATTTCCATAGCCTGGGCCATTGCCGAATACCTACATGAGCATCCGAAAAACAAAGCCAAAACCCTGTTTGCCACGCATTACCATGAGCTGAATGAAATGACGAACTACTTTTCGCGGATCAAAAATTATCATGTGTCGGTAAAGGAACTCAACAATAAAATTATTTTTTTACGCAAACTGGCAGAAGGCGGAAGCGAGCACAGCTTTGGGATACATGTAGCGAGAATGGCCGGCATGCCCCGTTTAGTATTAGACAGGGCCGAAGAAATACTCAAAAAATTAGAGCGTGAACATGAGGCGGAATTGGCTGAGGGAAATGAAAACAAGGTAGAGCCAAGCGGGAGGAAAAAAGCGAAAATAAACGGGGATTCAGACTATCAGTTAAGCATTTTTCAGTTGGATGACCCCATACTGGAGCAAATAAAAGAAGTGATAATAAAAACCGAAATAAACACCCTGACGCCGGTAGAGGCTTTAATGAAGCTGAATGACATCAAAAAAATGCTGGGGGCAAAGTAATGTGGGCGGATAGAGGCTTTTTGTGGAATATTTGAAAACAAAGGAAATAGGCCTTGAAAAAGGGGAAAAAGAAAAAAGCGGGGCAAAAAATTTGCACTATTTGAAATAATATGTATTTTTGTCGTCCTAAATCAAGCGAAAGTAGCTCAGTTGGTAGAGCGTAACCTTGCCAAGGTTAAGGTCGCGGGTTCGAGACCCGTCTTTCGCTCGGAAAGTCCCCGCAAGGGGAATTTTTTTAGTTCTATAACGTAATGCCCCGGTGGTGGAATTGGTAGACACGCAGGACTTAAAATCCTGTGTCCTAACAGACGTACGGGTTCAAGTCCCGTCTGGGGTACAAAAGCCTTCCGTATTGGGAGGCTTTTTCTTTTTATGTATTACGTGTACGCCATATCAAGTATTCACAGAAATTACATTTATATTGGTTTAAGCACTGATATTGAAGCGAGATTTATACGGCACAATAAGGGCTATGAGAAAACCACTAAACCATACGCACCTTTCAACCTAATTTATTTGGAGAAATGTTCAGACAGGATAAGTGCGAGAAAGCGTGAGAAATATTGGAAATCGGGTATTGGCAAGGAGCAATTAAGAAAACTTAAAATTCAATTTAAAAATGAATTTGAATGACGTACGAGCCTGTCTACCCAAAGGTAGGCCTGTCTACCGACAGGTAAATTTAGCCTATTTGTAGCACTTCCTTTCAACTGTCAGGATTCGAGTATGCTAATCAAATCATTATTTATATAAAAGACTTCCCTGCCCTCCTGCTGCGCAGATAAAACACCATACTCCGTTAACTGAAGCATATATTTTGTAAGTGTAGTTCTGCTACTTGCTCCAGTTATTTCTCCAATTAGTTTTTGTTTTACATAAGGTTGTGAAAACAAGGCCTGGTTTAATTCCAACGAATACCATTTTAATTTTGGTTTTACGTATTTATACGTTGAATCCATTTGAGCTAATATTTCATCAATTTTTTGATTAGTTACCTGGGCTGTTCCTTCCACTGCCCTTAACATAAATAAGATCCACGGTTTCCAGGCTTTCCTTTGTGTTACGCCTGCCAAATGATGATAATAATCGTCTTTATGATGAATAATATACTTACTCAGGTATAAAACCGGGTGCGATAATAATTTCTGATCAACTAAGTACAATAAATTTAAAATGCGCCCTGTTCTCCCATTTCCATCAATGAAAGGATGTATGGCTTCGAACTGATAATGCCCGATGATCATCTTTAAAAGCGGATCAAATTCATTTCTTTCGCTTAAAAAAGCAAACAGGTTATTCATCTTTTTTTCAACTATACCAGCGCCCCTTGGAGGTGTATAAATAATTTCTCCTGCCCTAAACTCACTTTGACCTCTTTTAATTACTACTTGTGATTGAGGTGGCCGAATACCTTGTTTCGTGTTTTTTATTTGTTGAAATATTTTTATTGCAATTGTTTTATCAAATACTTTTTTCTTTACCAACACATGGTAACCTCCCCATAGCGCTTCCCTGTACCTCAAAACTTCTTTAGTTGCCGGGTTCGCAGCATCTTCTTTTATGGTGTCTGATACTGCCTTATACAGCTCATCTTCTGTAGTAAAAATATTTTCAATAGCTGTGGAACTTTGTGCCTCTTGTAATGAAATGGTATTTATTAACATGAATGGATTAGGAATACGCATGATGTTTTTGTTCAACTCAGCTAAAGCCCTTGATGCAAGGCCCCACTTTATTAGAATTTCCTTATCAATTATGCTTTCCGGCGGTGGCAAATCCTGTAAAGCATTAAAAGGTAAATTTCTGTCGAATACAGCTTTTGGTGATTTGTTCATTTATTTAAAATATTTGGACATATAGTAAAATTACGTCCAATTTTTTTAATCCACAACTATTATGTCCAATTTTTTCGAAATAATGAACATTAAGTGAATTCATGTTCAGTTTTTTGAGTGACAAAGAAGCTCTGAAACAACGGATATGAAGTCCTCGCAAGTCATGCACCCCTGTTCCTCTCCATGGGATGGGCTTTATACGAGTTTGTAAAGAATGTTGTTTGAATCCATCTCAACACATCCTCGTTCAATACAAATCCTACACCAAAAAAACCTAATTTGTTGCAGTTATCATTTCCCTGCTGTATTTCCCCCTATATTCAAGCGGAGAAAGCCCTGTAACCTTTTTGAATACATCCCGGAAAGCCTTTAAATCGGCATAACCTACCTCATACATAATTTCCTGTACTGTTTTTCTGGAAGATTCCAGTTGTTTTTTTGCCGATTCCATTTTTACACGCTGCAGGTATTCTATGGGGGTATTGCCGGTGGCTTTGATAAATCTCCTGTCTAAGTTTCTTCTGCTTACGGCCAGTTTCTTTGCAAGTTTTTCAATAGATAATTTATCGTTTGAATTTTTCTCAATAAATTCCTGTGCCTTTAAAACAACCGAGTCTTCATGTGCCTTTTGTCCGTTAAAAACCATGTACGGCGATTGACTGTTACGATCAATATCCACCTGAAACAGTTTAGCACTGAGAATGGCCATTTCTCTTCCATAATATTTTTCCAACAAATAAAGTATTAAATTCATAAACGAAAAGGCGCCTCCACAGGTGTAAACACCTTGTTCATGTGTGATTACCTGATCTGCCACCAGGTTCACCTGCGGAAACAGGTTCCTGAATTTCTCCGCATCATTCCAGTGAATAGAGCATTTTCTCTGATCTACCAAACCGCTTGCCGCCAGCACAAAAGCGCCGGTACAGAGGCTCGCTACTTCAGCCCCGTTCTTATATTGAGATACCAACCAGTCTATGGCTTTGCTGTTTAGTTTAATGTTTTGTTCCGGATTGGTTTGAGGTAAAAATGCAGGAATGATGATAAGGTCAGTCTTTTTTATTTTCAGTAAGTCCTCCACAGGTGTTACAGAAAATAATCCGTTGTATACCGTTACCTTTTTGGAAATTCCTGCCAGGCTGATGGCCCTAAATACAGGTTTGTCACTTTTTAAAGTGCGGTATTTTTCGGCCTGCATAAACGCCATGTAAGTGCTAATGATGGTAATAGGGTTAGGCTGGCCTTCTGGTACCAAAATGGTGAGGTGTTTCATGAATACTTTTTTCAATAAAAATACAAAATAGCTTTGTCCATATCAACCCCTAACATTGTCTATTTTACACTTTCACACCTATTGATTTAGACACTATATTTGATCCCATAAAATCTATACTTAAAACATGAAAAATTCTGTCAATTGGTTTGAAATTCCGGTTAAAAATTTCTCCAGAGCAAAAAAGTTCTATGAAGCTGTATTGGGTGCAGCTATTCAGGAAATGCCTCATCCTGCATACAAATACGGCATTCTTCCGGGCGACATGCAAAATGGGGTTACCGGTGGTATTGTTGAAGGAGAAGGTTATGAGCCTTCGGCCAAAGGGCCTTTAATTTATTTAAACGGTGGTGATGACCTCTCTGTTCCTTTAGCTAAAGTTGAAAAAGAAGGTGGGAAAATTTTGTTACCTAAAACTTCCATCGGTGGAAACGGCTTCATGGCGCATTTTACCGATACCGAAGGGAATAAAATTGCACTGCACTCGATGAGCTAAAACCATAAGTAAATTACAGGCAAGAAATGAAATTATAATAAGTGCCCCTATTGTTAAAGTATGGGCACTTATTACCAACATTCATCTGGTTCATAAAGCTGCTATCATGAATGCCCTGATGATGAAGCGTATGATAGCTAAGTTACAACAACAAATTCTAACAAATATTAAATCACTGGCAGAATAAGTTATGGCCTATAACGAACAACTGAATAATAAAATTAGAGAAGCTTTAGCTCACTTCACAAATGTTGAAGAGAAATACATGTTTGGAGGTGTATGTTATATGTTGAATGGTAAAATGTGTATAGGTGTGGTTGCCGATGAGATGATGTGCCGCATTGGCCCTGATGCCTATGAAACTGCTCTGGAAAAAATTGGTTGCAGGGAAATGATTTTTACCGGAAAGCCTATGAAGGGTTATGTGTTTGTGGATGAAAGCGGGTTTAAAACAAAAAAGCAGTTCGACTACTGGATCAACCTTTGTGTTGCTTTTAATAAACACGCTAAAGCCTCCGTGAAAAAGAAAAAATAGCTTCAGTATTTATTTCTTTATGTTAGTAACTGAATTCTTGCTAAGCCAGTATTTACTACCATTGGTTAAAAGTAATTTCTGTTGTGAACCAAAGCCATTCAAATCAGTAGGATGTAGCCCCGATCCCTATTCAGTTTCCAAAAAAATATTTTTTAATGACTCACCACCAATTTTTTTCTTACTGTTTTATCCTTTGTTTTGATATCAATGATGTATATTCCTTCTTGTTCTATTGTTAAGTTGTTTATACCCTTAGTCGCTGTTATTACCAAAACCTGCCTCCCCAGCATATCTCTGAGCGTTATTTCCCCTTGTTCCGCAAACAGTTCAACCGAAAATTCTTTTTGTGTTGGATTGGGGTATATAGCAAAAAGATTCTCCTCATCTTGTACACTATTTATTACTGATACCGTCCCTTCCGTTCTCCCATGAAAATAAAGAGATAGTGGAAAATTTCCTTGTTTACCAACAAAAACCGCTGCCGGAACCCGGATCAAAAACGTATGATCACCCGCAGTTACAGCACCCAGGTTAATTTGACGGATATCTATAACATCACCCGGACACCAATTGCTAAACGCCTGCCATTGTGCCGGAGTTTTCGGGCCAGAGCCATATATTCCATTGGGTTGTGTATTATACTGGCGAAAGGGCTCACAGGTTAAGCGCCCAGGCTTGTATGTTAGTTTAAGTGTATTATCAAAACAGGCATAGTGAAATCGCCTGTTGTATTCCTCTCCTCCAGAATTAGCCCCATGATTGGAAGTGATCAGAAAAAAGCTGGCGTCTGTTAAATTAGCAGGGACGTTAAAAGTTATACTTTTCGTAGTTTTTCCAATGGTATCGGTAGCTCCAGCCTGATAATTATTAAAATCATTATTAAAAAACAAAGGAATAAGCACATTGGAATTTTGTGTTGGAGCAGGAGTATTTGTAATAAATTCCAGCTTCCCTAAAAAAACATCCGTTCTCCCAGCACAACCGGAAACCTGTGTTTGCGCAGCATAAGGAACACCAAACACAGAAAGCTCTATCCAGATATCATAATTATTAGTTAAGGATATATCTTTTAATAACATGGCTACATTGTCGATATTAAACACATAGGGAACGGAATCAGGTTGAATATTTTTATTGAAAAAAGGGGTGATAAAGCGACCCAGCTCTATTCGCTTAACGTTGGCTGGATCATAGGTACTTGAACCCACCGGAACCAAAGCCATGTTTACACCACCAATTCTGTCATAATTATCACAAAGCGCTTTGATAACAACCCGCATCTTTAAGCTGCTTCCAATAGATTGAAGTTCGGTACTTGTTAGTTTTCTTGCAAATAAATCATTCCTGTGTTTTATTACTCCAACAGGCGGAGGCGGATTAGTAACATTAGCGGCATAACCATCATAAAACACAATTCCATCCATAATAGTAATAGTACTTTGTGCCCATAATACCTGGCAACAAAATAAAATAGCAATGGTAACAATAAAGCCGATTTTTTTCATGAGTCTGACTAACAAAATTATTGGGAGGCAATATAGCCTTAAGAAATAATTGCTCGGAGATTATTCTTTCGTATTCTTAGGATTCCTTTATTAAGTACACGCTTAATCCGCTTATCTCACAACAGTAACTGTACCTACCAGTTGCTTGGTTCTTTGCATTAAATCTGAGTACACCACCCTGTACACATATACTCCCTCCTGCACAAGTGGTTTGCCCGGATCATTTTGATATCTTCCGTTCCAACCTTCCTTCATGTTATTTGATTCATAAATTCTTTCTCCCCACCTGTCGTATATCTGCATATTGAACTCCAGGATATTTATACCATAACTGTAAAAAATCTCATTGTCCTTATCTCCCGTTGGGGTAAACGCATTCGGGATATAAAAGGTTGTTTCGGGTTTAATGCTTACACAAACTTCGGTTGTATCCCGGCATTGATGTATAGTATTTACTATTAACCGGGCACAAAAATCGCCCAGGGTCTCATACCTGTGTTCTATACCAGGTGGATAGCAGGCTCCATTCAGTGAACTGCCATCACCAAAGTTCAGATAACAACTGTCTGCATTCACAGAGCTATTGTAAAATATTACGGTTGGGTCACTCTCGTAAACTACCTGCTCGTTGACAGACAATACAGCAAGGGGCAGTTTATACACTTTAATGATTCCCGGCTTTTTGAGAGAGTCAGAACAAAATCCCTTTTGCACTACTAAACTCACATCATATACGCCAGGCTGTGTATACACGTGTACAGGATTGTAAAAACCCGAACTGGTGCCATCTCCAAAGTTCCAGTAATATCCTGCAGAATCTGTTGATGAATTTATAAACGTTGCCGTAACCGGAGCGCAGCCTTCAACTGGCCCTTCAAATGCTGCAACCGGAACAGGATGAACAATTACTTTTACCGGTATTGAATCAATACATTTTCCAATGGCTCCGGTTAGCTGGTATTCGGTTGTTACAGCAGGTGCAACGGTTGCTTTATCTGAGCCTACAACTGTAAGGCCTGTTGACCAGGTATAATTATCCGCTCCGGCTGCCACCAGTAAAGCTGTATCTCCTTTGCATATTTCCGGGAGATTCACTTTCAGTTCAGGTACCGGTAAAACTTTTACCTGAGCGGTGATGGTATCCGTGCAATTGTTTGTGTTTCCTATGATTGTGTACAAAATGGTTGCATCCGGAGCTGCATACACCACTGAATCTGAAGAAAAATTAAGGTTTGTATTCGGCGACCAGGTATAATCCACTGCTCCTGTTACTTCAAGTTTTATAGTATCACCTTTACAAATTTCGCCCCCGTTAATACTCAATACAGGAACGGGTTTTACAGTAACTGAAAAACTTGCCGTATCCGGACATTTTCCATTGGCGTTAGCACCGATAACATAATAATTTCCCGAATTGCTTGTCAGAATTTCTGCTGTATTACTTCCTGTAACCGTAATACCTGGTGACCAGGTATAATTGGGAGCCCCATTGGCAGTGAGTTGGGCCTTACTGCCATTACATATTACCGGTGAATTCACTGTTATAACCGGATAGTTCAATACAGTAACCAATGCGTAAGCCGTATCCGGGCAAGCACCCAGACTATCTGAACCAATAACGGTATAGGTTGTTGTGATAGCCGGTGAAACATTTACAGTTGCCGAGTCTGGTAAAGTATTTACCGGAAGCCAGGTATAAAATAAGCTACCGCTTGCAGTTAAGGTAGTTGTTTCTCCCTTACAAATATTAGTGGAATTTACAGCAACAGTTGGTGTTGTTTTTACAACAACATTAAATTTTACCGTGTCTTTACATCCATCTTTTTGTCCACTTAGCCAATAAGTAGCACTTGCTGTTGGCTGTATAGTTGCTGTGTTATTGTTAACGGTAAACCCTGGAGGCCAGGTATACGTGCTTGCTCCATTAGCAGTAAAAACAGCTGTTTCTCCTGCACACACCGTTGCAGAATTTACGCTAATTACCGGGGCAGGTTTTACTATTACTGTTGTGGTATCACTAAATACATTTCCAATAGCATCCTTTACAGTTACAGTGTATACCGTTGTAGTCACAGGCGAAACATATACCGTTGAGTCTGTCATCCCTCCCGGTTGCCAGTCGAATACATAAGGTGGGCTGGCCTTATTGACTTTAGCCTTTAATAAAATAGAATCTCCTTCACAAATTATTCCACCGTTTACAACTACATTGGGGTCGCAGGGATCAACAATAACCGTAAAAAAACGCTTATCTGTGCAGTTATTGGCATTCGTGATGGTAACAGTGTAGGTAGTGGTTACTGTTGGCTGCACTACAACAGAGGTAGAGCTTCCTAAACCATGAGACCAGGAATAGGTATAAGGGCCGTTATTTCCGGTTGCCATTATTTTTAATGTGTCTTTAAGTCCTTTACAAATTCTTACGGTATCTTTTGTATTGGTAGTGGGAATACTCTGAATGGGTATTTTAAAAGTAACCGGACAACCTCCAACTGAAGTAAGGTTAACCGTATAGGTTGTTCCTCCCACCGGATTATTAACCGTAACACATTGGGTAGTTGGCGAACCAGTTATTCCTGGCTGCCCGGCCGGCCAGTTGTAACCAGCATAACCCGGAGGGGCACATATCTGTATATTTCCGGTACCAGCACAAAACTCAGGATTGGTAAGCTGCGTAATTGGTGTGCAATATGCATCAATATAAGCATAACCCTGATGAGCTCCGCCTCCTACTGAACTGTATGAACCATTAAGTGAAGACAGAAAACCCATACAGTCTCTCACCCTGAAAGTAATATAAATATCCTGCCCTATATAATTGCTTAGGTCTGTAGCAACTGAAGTCCATTTAGTGTATTGAATAGAGTTCCCAGCATCTATAAATTCAGAAGAGCCGTTTCCGGCATAAATAGCATATTGCCCGCAAGGTAGGTAAGAACCGTCGGAGGCTTTTTTCATGATCACTTCGAACTGGGGTTGTGTAAATTTGTCGTGATTGCCGTTCACTAAAACTGCAGCATACATATAAGTAAATCCCGCTGTTTGCGGTGTTACCCTTAATTTATAGGTTAATGCTTCAAAATAAGGGTAATTTCCATCTCCGGTTGATTCCGGAATTCCGGGGTATCCAATACGGGCAGAGTAATTTCCGCCACAAGGCGAAGGTGCTTTAACAGGTAAAGACGGAACATTGGGATCTGTTCCATTTCCGCTGGTAATTGCGTACCTGGGCGTAGGTGTTCCAGTTCCTGCAGGAGCATAATTGGTATCCGGATTATTTATTGGGGTTGGTAACCTGAATACATAATTCCCGTAAGTACCTATCCAATTTGAAAAATCGCCATTCTCAAACGAAAGATTATCTGGACAGGAAGGGCAGGAAACCTGGGGGTATACAGAAAGCTTCCCTAACAGTACAATCAGTATGGTCAGTTTTAAAATACGGCTGACATTACTCGAAGACAAAAACATAGGTAGTGTTGCATTCATTAGATCAATTTTTTTTACAATTCGTTTTACTTACCAAACGACCATCAATAATTAAATCATCTCCTGAATATGTCCAACGTTCGTTTACAGCCGGTGCTTTGATAGGACTATTGTCTTTTGTAAACATGCTCACCAAATCAGGGGAGACCTGAAAAACAATTTCCCTCCCTTTAATTGTTCCTTCCATCTCCCATGATTTAGAGTATGTATCGCCTTGCATAAAAAAAGTTTTCTTTATTTCAGCGTGAACTTCTTTTTCATGTTCAATCAAATACACTTCTATTGTCTCAAACCCCTTTGGCGATTTATATTCTGCGTTATAACAGGAAACTCCTTCCTGTGCAAAAGAATTAATAGCGGAATAAAAAAAACTAAGCATAAAGACAAGGCGTTTGTACTTAATCGATTTTGCTGAAATGTTGAAGTTCATGAATGTAGAATTAAAATAGTTATGCTTTGCGAAATTTATATCTTTCCTGGCACCTGCATCTACTCCATTTGATGCCTCAATAAGAAGATGAAACTTCTGTTTAACTACCAGATCGCTTTACTTACAGAGCGCTTCAGTTCTTTTTCCCTGAACTGACTCAGGTTTTGAATTATTTTTCCACATGCGTTCATCTGGTCTTATCCCCTGATCAGTAAAAAATTACCTTCTTTACTTATTTTATCTCCCTTATTGCTCACACCAGTTATAATATAAAAGTATGTTCCTTCTACTGCCGGATTCCCTCCTGGCATTACACCATCCCAACTCGTTGTATTTATATCATACCTGGTAATTTTCCTTCCCCACCGGTTATAAATTTCTATATCTAATGATTTGAACCCTTTGTTTTTAATTGAAAACACATCGTTGAGCTGATCTCCATTGGGTGAAAATATATTGGGAATTTCTATGATAGCCTGATCTTCTACCAGAATGGTGAAATAAACAGTATCCATGCAGGTGCTGTCGCTGTTATAAGCTACCAGCATAACCTGGTAATTTCCTGGGCTATTAAAAATAGTTGAAGGAGAAACAACCGTAGAAGTATTACCCCCATTAAAATTCCAAAAATAAGAGCTTGCACCTGAACTGGTGTTTATAAAATTTACGTTTAAGGGATAGTCTCCTCCGGGGGGATTAGCCGTGAACCCTGCAATGGGAGAGGGTATCACCGTGACTATTGCTGTATCTTTTCCAAAACAATTATTAATAGCACCAGTAACAACATAAGTTGTTGTAGCAGGTGGTGTTGCAATTACCGAAGCTCCTGTTGAAGAAGAAAGTGTATTAGCCGGTTGCCAGGTATAACTTGTTGCACCGCTTGCCGTTAACACAATGGAGTTGCCTGCACATATTTTTCCAGAGTTAACGTGAACAATAGTTGGAGTATAAATTCCTGTAATTTTAACCGTATCCTTCCAGGTTAGCCTGCAACCTGGTGTACTGTCCTTTACCACCACTACATAAGTGCCGCTATCCAGATTATTAGCTGTTTGTGTGTACTGCGCAGGAATTGTACTCCATTGATACGACAGAGGTGGGTTTGCCAGCGGATCGGTAACCGTTGCTGTGGCAGAGCCCAAATCACAACCATTAACATTATTAGCTGAAATATTTATGCAGGTTGGGCAATATTTAACATTGTCTGGCACATCAATCAATTGTATAAAGCCATCACCGGCCACGTACATTTTTGCATACGATTGCGGATCAAATCGGAGGTCATATACCTTTCCACTTACCGTGAAGGTGGTGTCAGGTTTGAGGTCAGACGTATAACGTTCTATCTTTCCGTTTACACCTACATAAACCCGGCAACAATGATCCTTATCAATTCCCGAATACCAGTTAAACGAGCCTCCCGGAACATTCACCTTATCGACTATACTTCCTGTTGTCTTATTCCAGGCGGTTAAAACAGCTCCATTGTAGGTGTATACATGCTCTTCACAAACAGCCATACCATTTAAACCGGTTGTCTTCTGTGTAAAAATGGCTCCCGATGAATTCAGGAAGTTGCTTTGTCCCACTTCCAGAAAATTGCTGGGATCGGTGTTTTGCCAAACGGCAGGCATCATGGCTCCAGAAGGAACTTTAATCATTCGCTTATCTTCTGGATCAGCTGCAGGAATGGTATTCGACGAAAGCGTTGAATAAATACTTGACCCGTCTTCCTCCTGCATAATATACACAACGTCTTTGAGTCCTTTGGCAGAATTAAAGGAATTAAAAGCGGATGGATTAGTTAAACTAGTGTCTATTTTACCCAATTGGTAGGCTGTAGAGCCTCCTCCTCCGATAAATAAGGTGGGGGAATTCATTTTCTGGTTGTAGTTTAATTTCCATACTTCAAACACCGCTCCGCCATTGGGTGGAGTGTATACATCCATACTTTCAGTTTGCTGACCCGCCGGATCAAGTTTCAGAATCATGCCTGCAAAATTATCGAATCCAAATCCTGACCCTATAAAAACACTTCCTCCTCTGGTTACCTCAATATCTCCATAATAACCATTCTCTGCTTCAGGTGTAACAAATGTCCAGAGCAGGTTTCCATTAGGATCAAATTTTTTTACTTCATAGGTATAGTTAGGCCCTGTTCCGGGTGTTCCACCACCATACACATAACAATTACCTTTATAATCTATCCGTATTCCATAGCCTTTGTTAATCGTAGTGAAAGCAGGATTTGTTACCCAGGGATCTATACAAATTGTTTTACTTTTATCATAACTGCCTAACTCAAATCCCAATACATTTCCTTCCACTTTATAACGGGAGGCAACGGTAGATCCGGCATCACCCGTATAAAACGATACAGGTGCCTGTTCCATCGTAGTTCCTGCCCTGGATAGAACCTGCAAATTTCCCTTCTTATCTAAGAAGAGTTTTTCAAATCCGGAATATTTCAACTTAAAATCAGTAATATTTCCGCCAGGATGAACGATGATATTGTACTTAATTCCATTCTCTTTTCCCTCCGGGAAGAAAAATTCTACATCCATATTTTTATAAATTTCCTTGTAGGTTACTTTTCTATAAGCATTTGCTTTTACAGGTAAATAACTCCCTCTGCCTGTTTGAATAGAATAATTATAATAAGCGTCTATTTTATCTCCCAATATTATTTCTGCCTGTTCATTTGCTCCTATCCATTCCACACCAATCTGTGCACTTTCATTTTTAAAATGTTTTTCAACTAACTGAGTACTGATATTGCCCTTTTTATGAAACTCCTTTTCACTTTCTTCACGATACTCCTCTCTGCCCTCCTCGTTATCTTCCTTTAAACGGTAGTTTTTCAGGTTATAATAAAACCCTGAACGTGAAAAATATATCTCCATGCCTCCATTCGTTACAGCACATTGAATTGCAGTGGGAATACCAGCCCTATCAAATTGCCCCATGTTTTGTATAAACACCTCGTTAGAAAATGGATCGTGTATCGTCCAGCCCTTTTTGGAAACTTCTTTTTGCCTGTTCGCCTGAGCAAAAGATGAGCCAGTATATACAAGTAAAATGCTGAAAAAACAGCTTATTCGTTTATTTCTTACACTATTTCGGCTTGAATGAAAGAGGCCTTTCAATAAATTTAAACTGCTCGTTCTCATAATTTGCTGGGTTAAAACTGAATAATGTTTTGTTAAAGGAAAAACAACCTTAGATGTTGTTTAAAAAATCAAGTGCTGCTTTCTTATCGTTACTGCTAAAGCAACAACTATCCTGTAAAACCTTATGTGGTTCAGAATTTCTACTTACAGTTTGCCATTGTAAAGCGGGTATTATACACTGGTTTCGCACATTATGCTGTATTTCAATCGACTCTTGTGAAAAGGCCTGTACAACCCTCGCGAAAACACCCTTCCTGTTTTGTGTACTCATTTCTTTTTAATTTATAATTATGGCAAAGTAATCCGAAGAAATACCTGCTTCAAAACTAATATCGATTTAAGTTAAGGTCTTGACAAGTATGGCTCAACTTATTAAATGCCTGGCACGAATGGGAGTGCCCTCTACACTAAAATTTATTAACCGGTTACTGCTGGAGAAAACGTATTATTCACTTTCCCTGTCAATGGCCTGTGGCTGGCTGTTTCTATTGAATCTGGCTGGTTTCTGGACAACAAAACAGTGCTTCTGGCAAGCCCAGGTGTATTTTATTATTGTCATATTTAAAAAATATATCAGAGTACTTTTGTAAAGTATATCCCTGGCCAAACTAACTATTTCTATGTTTAAAATGTATCTTAAATAAGTATTTGAAAATTTATTTTTATTCGTGCGACTTTCTGCTTGAGTGGAATTAGTCCCCGCCTGCCTTTGTACCGTTACTGCGGGCGGCGGGCAGGGAACAATCCCGACCACCGAAGGTGCGTTGGAAGGTTTAATGCCCCGCTCCAAGGAGCGGAATTTAGGTCCAGGGCTTGTCCTGGGGTTCATACCTGTGATCGGAAAGGTTTTAAACAAGGCTATTTCCACCAGCATGTTTATTCTAAAAAAAAGGCAATACCTATTCCGGCCACCGTGGAAATCAGGAATGCTTGCTTTATTCTTTAGATCAGGATTTCATGAATGACCTATTTATAAAACAAACACGCAGGAAATAATCCTGCGTGTGATTGAACTTTACAACTTACCAAAAAAATAGTTTGATTAAAACCTATTTCACCTATACTATTTTATTTAACCACTTTAATGGTAGAAGAAAGTTTGCCATTTTCCAGATACATTTTTACAAAGTACATCCCTTGGCTAAATGAAGATCCATCAATTTTCAGTTCATTATTTCCGTTTGTTACAGCCTTGTTTTCACTGTAAATTAATTTACCCGTTACATCACTAACCTGAATGTTTACCTGCTGAGAAACGGATGAATTAAACTTCAGGTCAATCTGACTGGAGAAAGGATTGGGGAAGGCTCTCATGCTCATTTGATTAGCAGCATTATCAATCCCTCCAGTTGTATTATTCAGTACCACAAGGTATTTCATATCACCTCCGCCTGCCATCATTTTGTGTACTGAAGAAGTATCACAGTAGGTATCAGTACAATTATTGGAAGTGGTTATGGTTAAACACACATCGTAATGTCCGGCTACAGCATAAGTGTGTGTAGGATTCATGTCGTAAGAAACGTTTCCGTCACCAAAATCCCATTTACAGGTATAAGTTGCTCCATTGTCACCAACTGAACCATTGGTAATATACCAGGTTTTATTGTTACTGGTGCTATCTTTTGTAAACATTTTGAAATGTGCTTTACAGGTTATAACAGGGGCAGTAGTTACCTGAATAATCTGAAAAGTGGTGTCGGTACAGATTAAAGGAGGCCCGTTTGCTGAGTCCTTTTCAGCATAGAAGGTGATGAGGGTTGCTTTAAATGATCCATTTTCCGTAAATTGATGTTGTGTTGATGAACCTCCATAAAAAGAATTATTAGGTTCAATTATCCAAGAGTAATAGGTACCTGGGTAATGCCCACTTGTATGAGCGGTAAATGTGTAATTTCCTGAACCATTATCAGTGTAGCTAAAGGAGGCTGTGCAGTCATAGCCATAAGAAACCATAAATGGGATGCTTAACATGAAGGCTCCCACCCATCTTTTGATGCTTAATGTAGTCATTTTTTTCATTTTTTAGTTATTAGAAGTTATTTTGCCTATACAAACAATACCTGGGGATTTTATGGTATTGCCGTAATTAGCGGTAAGAATTAATACAAAACAAAATGAATTTAATTCCTTTTACAAACAAATAAATGACAAAATTAAGGTCTTGATAGAGTGTCTTAGCCCTTTTAAAGTTAACGCGGAAGTTAATGTGCCCGTTTACTTTAATCCTCATTAAGAACTTTCAGCAGAAAACACCTGTATATCGGCTCCGGGAGCCTACAAAATCCAATAGGTGAATCTGGTATAAAATCAGAATCTCCTACTTATAAATACTTACAAAAAATGATTATATTTAATATAAAGGTGCGGTTAAAATAAGGACTTGAAAAAGGAATAACTGCTTCAATAGTTTAACTGACCTGATATTTCATTGATTTCTGGGCTTTAAAATTAGAAAGGAATGCAGCAATTTGTAAGCCCCCCTAAGCATAGAAGATACCGACTCTAATTAATTCAACATACACATGAAACACCAAAACAGCCTTTTTCTGCTGATCAAATCACTAAATAAAAATGAAAAGGGTTATTTTAAAAAATTCTCCGGCCGTTATTCGCCTGACAAAGCCAACTCTTACCTGAAATTGTTTGACTTTATTGACAATCAGGAGGAATTTGATGATAATGCCATCAAGGAGAAATTTTCAAAAGAAAAATTCAGCAAGAACCTGTCCGTAACCAAGGCTTATTTGTATGATTCCATACTTAAAACATTAAGGTTATACAACAGCGAAAAAAATGTTTTCTATGTTATTAAGAACAACCTGATGGACATTAACCTGCTATTTAAAAAATCGCTTTATGAGCAATGCCGGGAGTTGCTTTCCAAAACGGAGGAATTAGCCAAAAAATATGAGGACTATCCTTCTTTACTTGAAATTTATTCATTGGAATTTAAGTTATTAATAAGGCGATTAAGCACCATCAAGGATCCTAAGAGGAAAATAGCCGAATATTATCAAAATACGCAAGATCTTATAAAAAAAATTACTGAACACAATCAATTTAAAGAATTATCCCTTCAGCTTTATTATTCACTGGGGAACAAAATTTATGACGAGAGCGCAAATTTTTTCGCCCATCATCCACTAATTTCAGGCAGCTATTCCCCGTTAAGTTTCAGGGCTTACGCACTCTATTATAACTTGAGATCAGTTATCGCACTGCATTATGAAGATTCAGAAAAAAAATCCCTTGAAATCAATACCCGGTATGTTGCTTTTTTAGAAGAGCATCAACACTTTATTAAAGAAGACCCGGATTTATACAAAACTGCTTTAACTAATCTCATGTCGGATCAACTGATGGCTGGCTACTTTGATGAATACAAAAAAAGTATTCAAAAGTACCAGCTTATTCCTGCTATTGAAGAAAATGACAAAATAATAAGCGTGGAGCAACTCTACATGCTTGAACTCAGCTACTTTCTTGTAAGCAAGCAATTTTTTGAAGGCCTTGCTTTTATAACCAAAGGCGAGAGCATACTCAAAAAGCACACAGTTAAAATGAATAAGGCGTTTCTGCTCGCTATATACGATAGTATGTCGGTTATTTATTTTATTACCGGAGATTACTCCAAAGCCCTGCTCTACACCAACAAGATTATTCACGAACCCTATGAAGAATCAGTTGATGTAAAAGCGTTTGCTCAGGTTTTCTATCTCCTTATTCACTTTGAATTAAACAACTATGATCACGTAGAATACAAATTGAAATTTGTAAAAGAGTTTTTACAAAAGTATTCCGGCAATAACAAAGAATTAGTTGAGATTTTTGGGCTTATGAAAAAAATTACCACTTATCCGGATAAACACCTGGTAAAAGAGGAAATGCTCCGTACAAAAAACACACTTGAATCGATCAGAATAAAAAATCCTCTATCCAATGGCGACTGCTTCTTTGATTTCTGTATATGGCTGGATAGTAAAATAAAAAACATTCCCTATCCTGTTGCCGCTTCTCCGGAAGCGCATAAATAACCCCTGCAGTCCGTGATGGGGAGCTTACCTATGATACTGACTATATCTTATAATTTTAGTCTTACTGGTAACAATTAAATAATTTTAATTTAATCATAAATTATTAATTATCAAATAATTACAACAATTCTGGTGCTTTATATAGTTGCCATAACTACCAAAATAAATCACTTGTGGCAGATATACAAAAACCATATATTTGCCATAACTACTAAAAAAAATAACTTGTGGCAGCAATAAAAAAACTGTATATTCGCCATAAGTTATAAAAAACAATAGTTATGGCAGCATTACAAAATACTATTCCATTAGTAGGGAGGGAATTTCAGGCTCAAAAGATGAGGAGCTTTTTGAATGGTAAGGTATCAGAATTGATGGTGATCATTGGAAGAAGGAGAGTTGGAAAAACTTTTTTGATTAAGAAAGTTTATCAAAACGAAATGGTATTTCATATTACCGGCCTAAAAGATGTAAGCCGAAGCTTGCAATTAGCTAATTTTGCAGAAGCGAGAAATGATTATTTTGCTGCAGGAAAAACTTTAGAAAGGCCAGGTAATTGGTTAACTGCATTTACACAACTCAAACAATTATTAGGGAAACCAAAAAAGAAAAAACGTGTTCTGTTTTTTGATGAATTGCCCTGGCTGGCAGAAAACTCCAATGAGTTTTTAAAAGCTTTTGATCATTTCTGGAATACCTGGGCCATTGATCAAAATTTGATTGTAGTGATTTGTGGCTCCTCTGCATCGTGGATGATTACGAACATTATCAATAGTAAAGGGGGCTTACACAATCGCATTACACAACAAATACACCTGTACCCTTTTACATTGCAAGAAACTGAAAAATATTTTCTATCGAGAGGTATTCACATGCCGCGCCAAAGTTTAATTAGCCTATATATGGCAACAGGCGGAGTGCCTTATTATTTAAATGAAGTAAAAAAAGGAGATACCGCAGTAACTGCCATTAATAAAATGTTTTTTGGTAAAAAAGCAAGTTTAAAAAATGAGTTTGACAATTTGTACAAAGCACTTTTTTCTAATTACGAAAAACACATTTTAGTTATCAGAGCATTGGCAAATAAATGGATGGGGCTTACACGAAGTCAAATTGTGGAGTATACTCAACTACAATCGGGAGGTGCTATAAGCAGTATTTTAAATGAGCTTGAAACATCAGGTTTTATACAATCGATATTACCGTTTGGCAAACAACAACGGGAAACCCTGTATCGTTTAACCGATGAATACTCCTTATTCTATATTCATTTTATTGAAGCTAATTCCCGTTTTGAAAATTACTGGGTAAAAAAACATAAAACACCAGCCGTAAAATCCTGGCAAGGTTACGCTTTTGAAAACATCTGTTTAAAACATATTGAAGGTATTAAACAAGTACTTGGCATATCTGGCATTCTAACTTCAGAATCTAGTTTTTACATACGAAAAGATAAAGACTCTGCAGGTTGCCAAATTGATTTGTTAATTGACAGAGCCGACAAGGCTATTAATATTTGTGAAATGAAATTTTATGATGGTGCCTATGCCCTTACAGAAGACACTATAAAATCTTTACAACAAAAGAGGAATGTTTTTCTTGAAAAAACAAAAACAAAAAAACAACTATTTCTTACTTTGATTGCAGCTGAAGGTGTTACCGATACTAAATACAATATGCTTGTAGATAAGCACCTGGATGGCTCCGCATTATTTACCGTAAGTACTTTTTAAGAAAAACAAATCCCCTTTATTATTTTTTCACAAATGTTTTACGCAACTGTTTTTCGCCATTAGTAATAGTTACAACATATACTCCCGGAGCATAATGGAAGAGATCAATGGTTTCATTGCCAGAGGTTACTTTTTTACTTTGCACCAGCCTTCCTGAATAATCATAGATGCTCAATAATGCATCCCTGGAAATTTGTCCAGCAAAATTCACATGAATAAATTCAGCTGCCGGATTGGGATATATTTCCATATGAGTTTCGGTTAAATGGTTTGCTTCTATTGCTGTAGTGGTTGAATTAATTTCGAAATCCCAGAAGCCCTGTCCCCAGGTTGAAAACCTAACTATCTCCTGATTGCCATACTTCACACAGTACACAATTTGGCCCCAGAAAACTGGCACTTGATCTGAAACAGCCAAAGGATACCATTTTTCTTCTTTTACAACAAACACATAAGGCCCCATGCTGGTTGATGCAAAAACCAAATTCCCATCGGAGGTACCGGCCATACCATTCACGTCAGCTGGCGGAAACAGATTGGCTCCAGTTCCGGTAACGTTTACCCAGGTAATTCCTCCATCTTTCGAAAACACCGTTTTCACGGGGGTACTGGATTGTGATGCAAACAGCACAATGTTTTGGTTCTGTGGAGAGCTCCAGCCCATACCTCTGCTTTTGGTAGTAGCACCAATACCTGTAGCTGTTTGGTTGGCAACCTTTGCCCAGTTTGTCCCCCTGTCGGTTGATTTAAATATGTGCCCATCCTGCATAGCGTAAATAATGGAAGGGTTTAGCCTTGACTGGGCAATTCCCTGCACGAAGTCATTCGAGCCACTCAGGTTTTTCTCTAAAACAGTGATCTGCTTATTTGATGTATTATATTCAACACGAACCAATTCTTTTCCAAGAACCCACATTCGGTTTCCATCATTCCAATCTCCTACAGAAGGAGCCATATAGGTTTGGGTATTGATAGTGAAATCAGTTGATTCTGTTACGCTTCCTGTTGAACCATTATAGGTGCTTCCATTATATAGTTCTACCCTCTTAAACTTTCCGTTACCCCCACCATAGTTATATATCCATCCTGTTTTTCCATCTCCCGTTATACAACAAGGGCCATCCCCTCCGCGTGCATCAACCGGAAACATACCATTGGCAACAACGGTATTACGGGTATTTTGCATGCCCTGATCCTGCGTTCCGGTAGTTAAATGATTGCTGTTTTGGTATCCGTACATGAATGAACCCCGATAAGATTCCTGTGATGGTTTGGTATACAAAGAAATATTATAAAATACATTATTTTGAATACTTGCTGCATCAGGAAATGATGTTTTCGTCCATTCATTGTATGACCTGAAAACACCGCCATCTGTACATCTGAGGCTATATAATTTGCCGGTTCTGTCATAAAAAAACTGACTCCCCCGAACATCAGGATGGTAATTGTTCCTTAATTTAGCATCACTTCCCACACTGTTCTGATAGTAACCCCAGTATTTCCCTGCATCTATATTGGTTGTTACACCGCCATCACGGGTAGACACGGGTGTTGTATACCCCCCTATCAATATATTAGGATCTTCGGGATGGACCGCCAAATAGTGCCCGGGAACCATATCCTTCTCCGCGTTAGCATAATTGGCATTGGTGGTAGGCCGATATTTCCAGTTAACACCTCCGTCTTCACTACTGTGCCATTTTCTATCACCTAAGGTTGCCCATAATTTACGGCTATCACCCCCCAGGCGAATTTCACCTTCGATGGGTAGGGTACCTATAGGATCAAATGCCGTTTTGCCTGCATTAAGTTTATAAAATTTAGTATCTATAGCCAGGTAAACATCTGCTGCATTTGGTTGTACATTCCAGCGGGGCGAATAAAGTCTTGAATTTTTAGAAAATGAGACGACCGATTGAAACAGGGTAAAAGAGGTGCCCTTATCCGTTGATTTATAAACGTTTCTACCATCAGTAGTGTAAAGCACATTGTTATCCTGCCTGTTTACAATAGTGCTCTTGAGTACCGCCGGTATGCCGGTACTGTATAACCATGTTTTTCCCTCATCATCCGTGTATATTATTTTTCCATTCTCCTTCGCAGCAATTAACCTCTTTTTATTCCCGTTAGGGATAAGTATCAGGTCTTCAAAACGGGATGGCTCCTTCGGGTTCAGTAATGACCACTGATCACCGCTCAAAGGCCCTTTCCAGATAAATTGAACACCACCATAATGCCCATAAGTAACTGTGTAAACAGTATCTGTGCTTTCATCAACTTCACAAAACGCAAATGCCCCAGGCATATTATAAGGCCCTCGGCATTTCCAATTTCCAAACAAAGCAACGTCTGTGAAAACCTGTGCATCACTTTGTTTTGCTAATTGGGCAGATTTTGCAGCCTCAATACTTTGCTGTACCAATGCAAAGTTTGATGCATATTCCTGGGCTTCCTGCTCAGTCCATCCCCTGTCCCTCTCCCTTTTCATCTCCTCCTTATCCTCCTCCTTTGGGAAATCAACAGCATTTTCTTGATCTGCATATACCTTCTCCTCTTTGCCCTGTGTACTTAGCAGTAAACTAAGTACAACTGCACATGCAATTATAAATAGATAATGTGAACTTTTTTTCATGTTTGTTTTTTGTTTAATGTATATTTTTTATCTATTAAAGGATCAAACCGTGGAAAATTCATGTGTTTATTTATACCTATGCAACCGGCTAATTTACCATCCGGTGCTATTTCAGTAGCTTTAATTACCCACCTAATTAAACTGAAGAGAAAACCCTTATGATTAAATTACCCACTTTCCCTTCCCTTCTGCCAACACTTGTCAAATTTATTCTGCAATTTATTCAATAAGGCAGTGCTAATCAAGCAGAATATTTGTCAAACATTAGGAACCCAAAACGCTT
>JACCDP010290719.1_pt1 | contig 26801 bp, 20 predicted proteins | sample 7445841 | NCBI WGS metagenome assembly JACCDP01 (sample SAMN15323441, study PRJNA562643) | freshwater metagenome | isolation source: river surface water | place: USA:Blue River Watershed | collected 2017-08-17 | reverse complement strand
CTCGGCGCACAGCTTGAGCTCGCCGAAACCTACCGGACGGGCCGAGGCGTGGTGTCGAGCTTTACCAAGGCGCTGAAGTTCTATTCCATGGCTGCGCGCCAAAACGACCCCCAGGCGCTATTTTTTATTGCCGAATGTCAGGATCTGGGTCGGGGCATGACGCAAGATGCGCTGCTTGCGTTCAATAACTACCGCAAGGCGGCAGATCAGGGGCACTTAGAGGCCATGGTGACGGTAGGTCATTTCTATGAGCTGGGCCGTGCTGTTGGGCGCGATGTTGCCCAGGCAAAAAAGTTTTACCAGCTTGCCGCCCGCGCAGGCCACCCCGATGCAGCGCGCAAATTGGCGAGCCTAGAAAAAGAGCTTAGCAACGAGAGCATCACGATTCCGTTTGACGAGGTTAAGGCCAGAAAAGAGCGCGAGGCCGAGGAGCGGCAGAACATCCACGCGATTCGTCGCCTGGTTCTCGATAGCTTAAGTAACTGTAACGATAAGCAAAAGCTGCAAAAGGTGTTGTCTACCTTGCGCAGTGTTAGTTAAGCGTCGTGAAGGTGCAAAGGAGATTTTTCCAGAGTAGCCCTGTAGGCTGAGGCGGCATTTGGTAGGTTGCCGCGCGGCTTTGATGGTGAGAGATCTCTCTGAGACCGTGGGGCGCTATCCTCACTATCTAGTAGCCAGAGTACGACTTTCGGCTGAGAGTTAACGTGAGCCATGGTGGCCGCAGAGATATCACGCTGGGCGTTGAGCTGAATCAAATGTGCTATTTCCATGGCGTAATCTGTGTCACGAATGCGTTTATCCGAAGAGGAAAACGACTGCAATTGCGAGGAAATATTACCGATCGCTGCGGACATTCTGCTCATGACGCTTCCGAGTTCAGACCGCATATCTGAGACTCTTTCGGCTGCTTCGGCTACGGCCAAGTGCAGCGACTGTAAGACATCTATTGGTGGAGCCGAGTTGGTTGACAGATCATTGATCAAATGATTCAAGCGATTAAAGATTGGTGCGTTCTTTGAGTCTCCATTTGATCCCATACGAATGTCACGCAATTGGTTGATTTTTACATCGAATTTGGTCCCATCACTGATCTGAAAAGTAGGGGCACTCACGTTCGTGTCAATCCTTTTGTTTTCCGCAACTATAGTTTCTGTCTCGTAACCGCTCTTGTCAGCGCCTAGCCAAAGGGGTTCATTAGCGCTATTTCGAAGTGTCACGGCTACACCGAGTGTGGAAAAGCTAAAGGTGCGGGATTCGTTGATCCCCAACGCAGTTTCTTGATTAAGAGTCTCTGCCCGCACGAAAGTATCTAAGTCAACATCGTATTGCTTAAGTGTCACCGTTTTTAGATCGGCATCGGCTACCAATCGATAAATACCGTCAGGGGCACTCCACTGGCCGATACCGACAAGCTGAACATCGGTAAGAGTTATAGCGTTATCCATAGAAATGAGGCCGCCGTTACCAATGTTCATTGCCCTTAATATGCTTGACGATGAGTCCCTTGGGTTGACTTGTATATCGGTCAAATAAAGGCTACCGCCAGCTATTGTTCCGCCGGTTGCGTCATAGGTGCCAGCTATAAAGACAAATTTATAATCTCCCGCCGCACCCGAGGGGATGGTCAGACCGGCGGACGCCCAGGAGGTTTCGTCCCGGGCGTCCGCCCCAGTGACGTCGAGGAGTTCTAGCTGTGTACCGTTATTGATGTTCAAAAGGTAGGCGTAAGAGTCGAAGGCGTCATCGCCCCCCTCCGACTTCCATTTAAAGCTTACGGTATCGCCTTCAGCAAGCGAAACAGCATTCTGAGAAACTACATACGGACCGTGCACCACACCGTAACCCGTTACGGTAATACCCTCTGAATAAAGATGGAGTGACCGCCCGGCCGAAGTGTCAGGAACATCTGAGGAGAGCGCTGCCCGATATGTTGCACGAGTTACACTCGTCGAAACGGGGGACGTGTAGTCGGGGGATGGATTGGCGGGCTCGTTATCGGCGTTACTCGATAACCAGCCGCTTACTAGTGTTGAGCCCAAGATAAAGCGCTCTTCATAGATATTCCATCCCGGTACCGTTACCGGAGTACCTGTGCGATCAAGGGATGTTGAGTCAAGAAAAACACTGTTTTTAAATTGCGGTGTAATCGAAATATCTACATCACCGAGTCCCGTCTCGGAGCGCACCTGAAGAGTTGCTAGCGCCGCATTTACACTTGCAACGGTTCCAATCAGCCCGATACTTGACTCGCTTCCGTTGATCCAGCTCGTCGCATCGCCGTAACCGCTCAAGGGCGTCAAACCGGTCGTAGTCGTAAGCTTTAAATATCCCTGATTCGCGGTAACTCGAGCCAAAACTTGATCGCTGGCAGCCCCCGTGGCTAAATCTGCGCCCGATACGGGCTGCCAGTTTGAAGTGGACGGTCGCGCCCCCACGTTCGCAACCAATACTGCAAAGTCCTCGGGGCTGCTTCGCGCCCCAATGCTATCGACTTGGTAGGTCACCGAGACATTTAAATTATTAAAATCTAGGGTGAATGCTTGTCCAGCTACGTTCGGAATCTGAACTTGGTTGGCGCCGGGCGCCGCTGCGGTGAGTGCAATCGATTGGGATGTTGTCACGGTTCCATTGGTGCGGGTGAGCGTGACCACGTTACTGGCGGTTGAAAAATAGTACTCGCCAGTGGGTGCCAAATCAGTATTGGATGAGCGTACAGAGATCTGTGAGGCTCCCGAGATGCCAAGCGAAGAATGAACACCCGACTTGACGCTGGAGCGAGCCTGAAGCGTTGGCTGGTCAGCCTCGATTTCACCGAAGGCCTCCCGGAAATCGCCGCTTACCGGTATCGAGAAATCGCCCTGTAAGAGGCGCAGATTATTCATCGTGGTCCGGTCTGCGGTCGCATTAATTTCGTCACGAAGATCAGAAATTCTCTCAAGGAGTAGTTTTCGTTGATCGTTTGTAAACGACCCGTTAATGCTACGAGTCACTAGATCCTTCATTTGGACTAGCATCGAAGCAACGCCCTCTAGCGCGCCATCAGCAATTTGCACCATGGTGATGGCGTCGTTAGCGTTTCTGGCAGCCATCGACTGATAACTACCGAGCGTTCTTAAGCTTTCGGATAATTTGAACGCTGCCGGGTCATCACTTGCCCGATTGATCCGTAAACCAGTACCTAGTCGTTCTAAAGAACGTGTAACTATCTGCTCACTGCTCGCGGTGGCGTTAAACGAGGAATGCAGCAAATAATTTCGCAAGGGTGAAATCGTCATGGCTTTGGATAATATTCACCCACTACGGATGAATTTACGGAGGTTGGTAGGGATTAGTTTAGTCCCGCCGAGCTTTCTCTGTCCAACGATTAATTAATTTTTCCGGTTGCCTTGCCGATCTAAAGTTTCCCGCCCCTAGCTCCGTTGATAAAGGGTCGAAAGCTAGGAGTTCAAGCGGGTCATCCATGGGGCGTACACAGGCATTTTTTGCCAAGTCTTCAAATCGGGAGGCGGCTGAGGCTATCTTGAGCCAGGCGGTGCTTTTGCATAAGTCGGGTGCGATGGGGCCCGCCCGTACCTTGTATGAGCAGGTACTTAAAGTCGCACCTGGACACTCAGACGCGTTGCATCTCCTTGGGGTGCTGTCCGCTCAAACTCTGGACTTCAAGCAGTCTATTAAGCTGATTGGTAAAGCCATTCGTATTCGACCCGATTCGAGGTATTACTCTAATCGTGGAATTGCATATAAAGCGGTGAATAACCTGCCAAGAGCTGTAGAGAGCTACGATCGTGCCATTGAACTCGACCCAAATTGCGTGGAGGCCTACTCTAACCGGGGAAATGCCTTGCAAAAAGCCTACGAGGTACAGGCGGGAGACAGCAGCAGTAGAGGTCTGCGCTCGATTCGCACTCGGCTGGCGTTATCGTATTCTTGTCATGGCGCTAGCCTAAGCGGCCAAAATTTGCTCGTGGAGGCTTTAGCCAGTTACGACAAAGCGATTTCCTTGCAGCCCGATTTCTCCTGTGCTTGGTCGAATCGTGGTGTGGTGCTCATGGATTTAGGACGGTTGCAAGAGGCTCTCGAGAGTTGCGAGATCGCTATCTCACACAGTGCTCAAAATGCTGAGGCATGGTCCAATCGCGGCCTAATTTTAAATGCAATGCGTCGACATCGGGATGCTCTCGAGAGCTTTGATAGGGCACTCGAGTTAAGCCCGCGGTATGTGGAGGCGTGGTCTAACCGAGGGATCGCGCTACACTTTCTTAACAAAGTAGAAGATGCTATCGCATCATTCGATTCTGCTATCGCACTTGATTCCGCACATGCTGAAGCTTTTTGTAATAAGGGTATTTCACTTGTTGCTTTGAATCGAGTACGGGAGGCGCTGGATTGCTATGATGAGGCTTTAAAGATTTACCCAAAAAGTGCTTCCGCTCACTTTAACAAGGCTCTGGCTCTGCTCGTAATGGGGGATTTTAAGCAGGGCTGGAGGCTTTATGAGTGGCGGTGGCGAATGGCTCACGCGCGCTCTCCAGAGCGGGCTGAGCCACTTTGGTTGGGTTCTGAGTCCCTAGCTGATTGCACGATTTTGCTGCACGGTGAGCAAGGCATTGGTGATGTCATTCAAATGACTCGATTCGCAGAGCTGGTAGCCGATCGCGGTGCGAAGGTAACGCTACAAGTACCCGATTCCTTGGTGGGCCTGTTAACGACCGCCCCTGGAGTTACTCGCGTCGTCCAGCGCAATACAGAGTCATCTGGGTACGATTTTCAGGTGCCATTTATGAGCTTGCCCTTGGCGCTGCATACCCGTCTTGAGACCATCCCCGCCCGAGTACCTTACCTTCGTGTGAGTAAGGAGCGCCTTGCGCTATGGACCGAGAGGCTTGGGGCTAAAACGCTCAAACGTGTCGGGCTGGTTTGGAGTGGTGACGCTGGTCACCCGAATGACCACAATCGAAGCATTGCGTGCAGCGACCTTGTTCACGATTTGCCATCCGAATTTAGTTATTTTTCTTTGCAGCGTGATATACGAATCGCGGACTTAGATTACTTGTCGAGAGATTCACGCGTCCGTTTTTTTGGCCACCAGATCAAAGATTTCATGGATACGGCGGCTTTGTGTGAGCTTATGGATATCGTGTTGACTGTTGATACGAGTGTGGCACATTTGTCAGGGGCTCTTGGGCGGCCGACCTGGATTTTGCTGCCGTTTGCCCCCGACTTTCGCTGGCTATTGGATCGAGTTGATTGCCCGTGGTATCCCAGCGTAAGGTTGTTTCGCCAAGAGCGACATGGAAGCTGGAGGGAGCCCTTGCTCTGTGTTCACCAAGAACTTCTGCGACTCAGAACAGCCTAACTTTTATTTTCGGCAATTTTTGCCGTTTTGTTTACGAAGTCTTGCCGTAAGTGCATTAGTTTAGAAACTGATCTCCTAGCAAAGCCTTGTAACCCGATGTCAATTCATCATCCGAGGTTCTGGCACGTCTCTTGCTTCCTCTTCTGGGGACTTTAGGAGAAGCACCCCAAGAGTACCCAGCTGGCGAAGCGGCATCGCGAGCAAGGTTACCTGAGAGCCTAAACCTCGACTCTGGGCCACCAAAAGAACGTGGTGTTCAAAGACGATTTAGGCTGAGAAGAATCAACCAGTTGGGCGGGGGGTAAACCTGTAACGGGATTTAACAGGGCTGGTGTGCGTGCGTTGCACTGTCTATTGAAGGGAAATAAGTTATGGCGTTGCAGATATTTGTTGGCTGGGACCCGAGAGAGGATATTGCTTGGGAGGTATGCCGCCATTCGATTTTAAGCCGCACAGACCCAACTCAGGTAACGGTTACTCCTTTGGTCCAGCAGGAGTTACGAGACCAGGGCGTATACACAAGGCCCGTTGACAGAAAAGCTGCGACTGAGTTCAGCCTAACCCGATTCCTAGTGCCTCACTTGGCTGGGAAAAAAGGGTATGCCGTCTTTGTAGATTGCGATTTCCTTTTCCTGGCTGATATTCGTGATGTACTGAATGAAGTGGATTCGAGTAAAGCAATCTCCGTGGTAAAGCATGATTACCGTCCCCAAGAGACGGTAAAGATGGACGGGTGCGTTCAGTATCAATACCCTCGCAAGAATTGGTCCTCATTCATAGTTTTTAACTGTGAACATCCGGCGGTCCAGTCGTTGACTCCAAAGACTGTAAATTCTGCCGACCCGGGGTTCCTGCATCGCTTTTTATGGCTTCAGGATGAGGATATTGGATCTCTGGATAAAGGCTGGAACTACCTTGAGGGGTGGTATGGGCCTGAATACGATAAGCTCCGAGCAATTCATTTCACTCGGGGTGGGCCTTGGTTTGAGCACATGGCTGGCTGCGACTTTTCAAAGGAATGGTTGAATGAGCGCGCCTGTCTCGTTGCCGCTTAAATCGTTTTAGAAGGCATCTGATCAGATCATGAAAGCGGTAATTCTTGCGGGCGGGATCGGTACCCGTATTTCCGAGGAAACTCATCTAAAACCCAAGCCGATGATTGAGATCGGCGGCCGACCTATTCTTTGGCATATTATGAAGATTTATTCGGCCGCTGGTATCAATGATTTCGTGATTTGCTGTGGCTACAAGGGATATGTAATAAAAGAGTATTTTGCAAACTATTTCTTGCACATGTCTGATGTCACTTTTGACATGAGCAACAATCAAATGGAAGTACATCAACGCAATGCAGAGCAGTGGCGTGTAACTCTGGTGGATACCGGCGATAACACAGCCACTGGCGGACGCCTGAAAAAAGTTTCTGACTACTTGAAAAACGAAAAGTCGTTTTGCTTAACTTACGGCGATGGTGTCGGGGATGTTGATGTTTCAAAGTTGATTAAGTTTCATCATGCGCATGGAAAGCTCGCGACGGTAACCGCCGTTCGCCCTCCCGGAAGGTTTGGTGCGATAGCCACTCTAGGCGAGAAAGTTACCGGTTTTCTTGAGAAGCCGCGTGGCGACGGTGGGCTAATTAATGGCGGGTTTTTTGTACTCTCTCCAAAGTGTATTGATTTGATTGAAGGTGATCATATGCCTTGGGAGCTGAACCCCATGTCTGAACTCGCCACGCGTGGCGAGTTAATGGCGTTTGAGCATCTCGGCTTTTGGCAGCCGATGGATACCCTTAGAGAAAAAGACCTCCTTGAGAGCCTTTGGCAGTCGGGCAAGGCGCCTTGGAAAAGGTGGGACTAGACATGTCCGGCATTGACAAAGACTTCTGGCAGGGAAGGAAAGTTTTTCTAACTGGGCATACCGGGTTTAAGGGAAGTTGGCTTTCGTTGTGGTTGCAAAGTCTGGGCGTTCACCTAACAGGTTATGCGCTGGCTCCCCCAACCAACCCGAGTCTGTTTGAAGTGGCTTCGGTAACCGCGGGAATGGCTTCAATCAAGGGCGATGTTCGCGATCTGGTCCACTTTCGCGAATCAATGCAAAGCGCTCAACCGGAAATTGTGATTCACTTGGCGGCCCAACCCTTGGTTCGCCAGTCTTACCAAGACCCGGTGGAGACTTATTCGACCAATGTCATGGGCACTGTAAATCTGTTTGAGTCCGTGCGCTCCACGCCAAGTGTTAAGGCGGTGGTGAATGTAACCACGGACAAATGCTACGAAAACCGCGAGTGGGTCTGGGGATATCGAGAGAAGGATCCTATCGGCGGGTATGACCCGTATAGCAGTAGTAAGGGTTGCGCAGAGCTTTTGAGTGCTGCCTATCGATCGTCTTTCTTTAATCCAAAAGAGTATGGAAAGCATGGGGTTACGGTAGCAACCGCACGAGCGGGTAATGTAATTGGCGGGGGAGACTGGGCCCGAGATCGCTTAGTTCCCGACATTCTCGAAGCCTTTGGAAAAGACAAGCCCGCCCAAATTCGCAACCCACATGCGATACGCCCTTGGCAGCATGTACTTGAACCCTTACGGGGGTACTTAATGCTGGCGGAAAGGTCAGTAAAAGACGGGCCAAAATACGCGCAGGCCTGGAATTTTGGCCCCAACGATGAAGATGCAAAACCTGTGAGTTGGGTCGCTATAGAACTGGCGAAGCGCTGGGGTAATAATTCCGCTTGGAACGCAGACACGGGAGACCGCCCACATGAAGCACATTATCTGAAGCTTGATATCTCTAAGGCGAGAGCCGAACTTGGTTGGAATCCAAGGCTGGGAATCGCTGGTGCGCTAGATTTAATAATCGAATGGGCTAAGGCGTGCGCTGCTGGCAAAGATATGAAAGAGTTCACCTTGATGCAAATCGCGAACTATCAGGGACTAAACGCCGCATGATTCAGAATGAGAAAACCGAAGCTCTGCGTGCTCAGATCGCGCAGCTTATTGAGCGATACGCCAGCATCGCATTTGTCGAACAGCCTTTTATGCCTGGCGCCCACGTTGTTCCCCCTTCAGGAAAAAAGATTGGTGTAGAAGAACTCAAACTCATGGTCGAGGCTTCGCTAGATGGCTGGCTCACCGCCGGCCGTTTTAACGAACAATTCGAAAAAAAACTTGCTCAATTCATTGGCGTTAAGTACCTGATTACCGTTAACTCGGGATCTTCTGCCAACCTTGTCGCGTTCAATGCGCTAACAAGCCCAAAGCTCGGTGATCGCGCGATTAGGCCAGGTGATGAAGTGATTGGCGTGGCGGCAGGATTTCCCACCACGGTGAACCCCATTATTCAGTTCGGAGCTGTGCCTGTTTTTGTGGATGTTGAGCTGGGCACCTATAACATTGACGCGACTAAGATCGAAGCCGCGATTAGCCCAAAAACCAAAGCGATCATGCTCGCCCACACCTTGGGCAACCCGTATAACTTGGGCGTGGTAACTGCGCTTTGCAAAAAATACGGCCTCTGGCTTGTAGAGGATTGTTGCGATGCGTTAGGGTCAACTTATAACGGCCAAATGGTTGGCACCTTTGGCGATATCGGAACACTTAGCTTTTACCCTGCGCACCACATTACCATGGGAGAGGGCGGTGCGGTATTCGCGAACGACCCCGAATTAAAGCAGATTGCCGAAAGCTTTCGTGATTGGGGGCGGGATTGCTATTGCGCACCTGGCAAAGACAATACCTGTGGCAAGCGCTTTTGCTGGACGCTGGGTAGTCTGCCGGAAGGATACGACCATAAGTACACCTACTCGCACATTGGCTTCAACCTAAAAATTACCGATATGCAGGCTGCTTGTGGGCTAGCGCAGTTGGCCAAAGCCGAAGCTTTCATTCAAAAACGCAAGGAAAACTTTGCTTGCTTAAAGAACCGACTAGGGAGCTGCGAAGAGTTCCTGATCCTTCCAAAATCCACCGAGGGCTCCGATCCCTCTTGGTTTGGCTTTCCAATAACCTTAAAAGAAAACGCCCCGGTTAGTCGGGTGGACCTGTTGACCTATCTCGACCAAAATAAGATAGGCACGCGACTACTATTTGCCGGCAATCTGACTCGTCAGCCTTCAATGTTGGAAAAAAAATTCCGCGTCAGTGGGGAGTTAACGAATACAGATGTTGTGATGAACAACACATTCTGGGTTGGCCTGCATCCGGCCTTGAGTCAAGAGATGCTTGAGTATATTGCCACGAAGATTGAGAATTTTCTTGGCATACGTTTCTAATCGGGAGCAAGTTAATGGATAAGATCTCTCAGCGCGATAAAGACCTTTTCGAGAATTTGTTTGTTTTGGAACTTGCAAATAATCATTTAGGCAAATTAGATCGGGGCCTGAAAATCATTCACGATCATGCGACGATCGTTAGGTTTAACAATGTAAAGGCAGCAATCAAGCTTCAGTTTCGTGATGTAGAGGAGTTTATACACCCCGAGTACAAGGGTAATAATGATCTTCGCTACATCAAAAAGACCGAAGCTACAAAACTAAGAAAATCCGATTTCGCGCGCATGGTGGAGCAAATCAAAAACTATAGTTGTATACCCATGGCGACTCCGTTCGATGAGGCCTCGGTGGATCTTTGCATTGATTTCGATATGCCGATTATCAAGATCGCCAGCTCTGACATGAATGACTGGGTATTAATTGAGAAAATTGCGTTTACCCGGCGACCTACTATCGTTTCCTCAGGTGGGGCGTCTGAGAAAGACCTTGACGATCTTGTGAGTTTCTTTGAAAAACGGGACATCCCGCTTGCAATCAACCACTGTGTGTCGCTATATCCAAGCGAAGATAACGAGCTTTCTCTCGATCAAATTGATTACTTAAGGCATCGCTACCCTGAGCATGTAATCGGACTTTCAACCCATGAGTATCACGACTGGCACTCTTCAATGTTGATCTCCTACGGCAAAGGCGCAAGAACTTGGGAGCGACACATCGATGTCGACCATGAGGGTGTGGCAGTGTCTTCCTATTGTTCTTTGCCGGAACAATGCGATCAGTGGTACAAAGCTTTTCTCAAAGCAAAAGAGATGTGCGGTGGTATAACGAATACACGTCGTGTGATCTCCCGTAAAGAGACCGAGTATCTAGATGCGTTGGTTCGAGGCGTCTATGCTCGGAGAGATTTGGAGCCAGGCTATGTGTTTAGTAAGGAGGCATTTGAGAAAGATTTTTATTTGGCAATTCCGCTACATAAGGGGCAACTCTCCTGCCGAGAGGTAATGAACGGGGAAAAACTTTTGTGGCCGCTAAAGACAAATGAAAAGCTAACTATCGAGCATATCGATGGCCCCTATAGTAAGACTCCATCTCTCAAAACATTCATTCTTCATCGCGGGATTTAGATGAGGCGTGTTGCTGATCAGATTGCAGACTGGCTCGTAGAGCATGGAGTCGAACAAGTCTTTTCGGTTACTGGTGGTGGCTCGATGTTTTTAAACCAGGCGCTTGGCGGGCATTCGCAGCTTCGTTGTACCTTCATGCACCATGAGCAAGCTTGCGCTATGGCGGCCGAGGGCTATGCTCGCATTGCCGGGAAACCTGCAGTCGTAATGCTAACAACAGGACCAGGCTCAATTAACGCGCTAAATGGTGTGTACGGGGCGTTTACGGACTCAATTCCCATGATTGTTATTTCTGGGCAAATTAAGCGAGAAACCTGTTTGTCGTTTTATGACCTACCAGGTTTACGGCAGCTTGGTGATCAGGAGGGGCCGACAATTGCGATGGCGAGTCCGGTTTGTAAATTTGCGCGACTCGTAAGAAACGAGAAAGATCTGGAAACATTCTTGCCGCTTGCATATTTAGAGGCGGTTTCGGGTCGCCCCGGACCGGTATGGCTGGATATCCCGCTTGATATTCAACAGTCGACTGCTACTCTCACCATCAAACAATCTATCTCACACTCGAAAGTGAAGAATTCGGAGTTAACCGTCACCTGCAGGCACATTATTGACAAACTGAAAAGCTCATACCGGCCGCTAATCTTAGCCGGCACTGGGGTGCGCTTGTCGCATACCGAATCGAGATTACTTTCCGTAATTGAACGGTTCGGGATTCCGCTTGCCACAGCATGGACTCATGATCTGATTCCCTCGGACCACCCTCTATTTGCAGGGCGTCCAGGAACGATTGGAACTCGTCCGGGAAACTTCTGCACTCAGGCTGCGGATTTCTTGTTGGTGCTGGGTTCGCGATTGAACATTCGGCAGACAAGTTACAACTGGGTGACTTTTGCAAAAAATGCATGGGTCGCACAGGTTGATATTGATGGTGCCGAGCTGCGAAAGCCGACGGTTCGACCCGACTTGGCTGTTGAGGCCGATTTGGCCGACTTTGTAACTGAGCTTGAACGCGAACTCTCTTCAGTAAAATTGCCGAATTTTGAACCGTGGATTAATTGGTGTCAGAAAATACGATTAACCTACGCTATTACTCTGGAGCATCAACAAATGCCCGGTGCACAACTTAATCCTTATGTGGTTGTAGATAGGATTTTTCATAAGCTACGCCCAGATGACATTATTGTTTGCGGCAATGCATCGGCCTGCATAATTCCCTTTCAAGTGGGAACCTTGCAGAAAAATCAAAGAATGTTTAGTAACTCGGGTTCAGCCTCGATGGGCTATGACCTCCCTGCGGCACTGGGCGCTGCTTCGGGTGCGGCGAAATCGAAGAATCGTAGAGTCATTTGTTTTGCTGGCGATGGAAGTTTGCAGATGAATATCCAAGAGTTGCAAACCTTAAAGACTGCTGGTCTAAACGTAATTGTTATTGTGCTCAATAACCACGGATACTTGTCTATCTGGCAGACCCACGAGAACTTTTTCGGCCGGGTGGTCGGTGCTACGCCGCAGTCCGGGGTTGAGTTTCCGAATTTTGAAGCTGTAGCACGTGCTTATGGAATAGCAAGTGATTCAGTTATCTTTGAAGACGATTTCTTAAAACTCGATCGCTTGCTAGAACGAGATGGCCCTCTTTTGATAGATTTGCACTTAGATCCAAAACAAGAATTCGTCCCCAGACTCAAGTCCCGTGTCGACGAGAACGGAGAATTTGTAACACCTGAATTAGATGATATGTATCCGTTTTTAAGTGAAACCGAGCGAGATCAGGTGAGAGCCCAGGGACTCTCGATTCGATGCCTATGACAACAATCTTCGAAAGTATTTTACCGGACCGACCTGTGCGAGCCTTAGTACCTGGTGAGCCAATCTTGGTCTTTGGAGCAGGTACTTTTGGTAGAACACTTGCAAAAGCTCTGACCGCGAACGGCTTTGAGGTAAAGGGATTTATTCAGACTCAACCTATATCCAGGGTTGTAGATGATCTCCCAGTTTTTGGATGGCCCGAGCTGTTAACGCACAACTGCCAGATAACATTGATGGTCGGCATTTTCAATCGTGAAGCGCCGTTCGATGAGCTTGTTAGATTATCGAAAAATGCTGGCTTTAAAAAAATTATGTTACCTTGGGATTTTTACGGGCAACTATCACATGAACTTGGATGGCGCTACTGGCTCGAAGATCCAGGGTTTTTAGGTTCACACTTGGACGATCTTATTCGAACTTATCATCGACTAGCTGATGACGAGAGTCGGTTAAGTCTTCAGCGCCTAGTTCAATTTAGAAGTGGGTCAGACCTTGCTTACTCGAGCTTCCGACATGCGGATTCGCAATACTTCAACAGCATTACTATGTCGCATCTCGAGTGTAGATCTTCTAAAAAAAAAGGAGGGGTTCAATACATCGATGGAGGGGCATATGACGGTGATACCTATCGTGATCTTCGATTGTTAACAAAACTGCGGAACGCATACCTTTTCGAACCTGACCAAGCGAATTATGTGAAGCTTGTTCAGTCAGTCGCAAGCGATAACTCTACGGCGTCGTGTATACCTCTTGCCTTAGCGGATAGGCATAAGATACTACGTTTCTCCGGAGGGCTCGGAGAGGCCGGGCACATTGATGACGTCGGTGAAAACGCTATTGCGGCGGTCTCTATTGATGAATTTCTCGCTGGCGCGCCTGTAGATTTTATTAAGCTGGACCTGGAGGGTGGAGAAGTGGATGCCTTAAAAGGGGCTGCTCACACCTTAATCGCTCACTCACCTGTGCTTGCGATTTCGTGCTACCACAATCCTCAAGACCTCTGGGCATTACCCGACCTGATAGCTGGGCTTGTACCCAACTACAAGCTCTATCTTCGTCAGCACATGCTCAATAGTTTCGACTTAGTTCTATACGCTGTCCCAGCATGAGGCGAATAAGGCGATCGTGCCCGATCTGCGGTGATTTCCAATCCGCAGTTTTACGCGAAAATACATTAGAGCCCATTGACGAGCTAGACCTGAGTTACACACTTTCGCGTTGTAAGTCATGTGGCTTTCATTATGCCAGCAACCTCCCTCGGGAACCGCAATACCACCGCTATTACAGTGAACTTTCCAAGTATGACTCTCAGATAAGTATTTCTCCGTTAGATAGGCAGCGGATAAGTGCCGCGGTGTCGTTCGTTTCGAGGCAGTCCATAGCCAAAGACTCGCGAATTTGTGACCTTGGTTGTGGGTTTGGTGCTTTGTTAGCCGCGTTACGTAACGCGGGCTGGGTCAACTTAATTGGTTTCGACCCCGCTCCAAGATCAGCAGTTCAGGCAAAGGAGCAGTTCGGTTTAGATACCGTGTTTCAGGGTGGTCTAACTGAATGTAAGGAGAGAGTTGATTTGGCACATGTTGATCTGATCTGCCTAATGGCTGTTCTAGAGCATCTGCCAGTGTTAAAGAGAGATCTGCGATTTTTAGTTAGCCAATTGAAGCCGGGAACTAAAATTCTAGTTGAGGTGCCCGCGCTTGAGCTTTTCCAACCCGACGCAGGAGAGCCATACGGTGAGTTATCGCTCGAACATATTCAATTTTTCTCGAGACAATCTCTACGAAACCTATTTCATAGGCTTGGAGCGTCGATCGTAGCAGAAGAATTGGTCCCACTGAAAGATTCGCATTCGGGGGCGCTGTTTACGCTTGCTGTGATAGATCACGATCTGAGTGATGATAAGACTCGGGGAGGGGTTGTAATAGAGGAAGGGCGGACTATGGATGCCTATCTTCGAGGATCAGCGAGCCGGTGGACGAAAGCGCTTGCGAATATACCTAAAGGCCAATTTCTGCTCTACGGTGCTGGTTCCCACAGTGCTAGGCTACTGCCAGCGCTAAGTCCGAACCAACGCAGCCAACTTGTAGCGGTTTTTGACGGAAACCTAAATCTGTATGACAAAACAATCGGTACATGGCCGATACAACCACCCGGGAAATTAGTGAACTACCCAAATCTGCCTATTCTCGTTTCGTCTTACCGTTCTGAGGGACCAATTGTCGACGATCTCTCTAAAAAATTTCGTAACCCCCTTGTCCAGATGTATGCATGAAGCAAGATAGTCACTATCTAATAACTGGTGGTACTGGGTTTTTTGGGGTTTCTCTCTTGAGGTACATACAGACAAACGCAACGAATCGGCCTAGTTTAACTATACTTAGTCGAGATCCGACAAAGTTCCGGCAAAGGTATCCAGATATCATTGAATCAGTTGATTGGATCCGCGGCGATGTTCTTGATCCTAAGTCCTTACCGAAAACTCGGAAGTTTAGCCATGTAATCCATGCTGCAGCTGATAGCACTCTTGGCCAAAGGCTTACGCCAATGGAGCGGTACGATCAGATTGTTATGGGCACAAAGAACGTTTTAGATATGGCAGTTGCAGTCGGCGCAAAGCGATTCTTGCTGACGAGTACGGGCGGCGTTTATGGCCCCCAGCCGAATACTTTAGTTACTATACCCGAGGACTACTGTGGCATGCCAGACCCATTGAATCCCTATAATGCGTATAGCGTGGCAAAGCGACTGTCTGAGCACTTATGTGCATTATATAAAGATAAGTATGGCATCGAGACCGTCATTGCAAGATGTTTTTCTTTTGTCGGGCGAGATCTTCCGTTAAACGTACACTTTGCGATTGGAAATTTTATTCGCGATGCACTCTGGCGAGATGAGATTACTGTGTCCGGAGATGGCCTTGCTGTAAGGTCTTACCTGGATCAAACGGACTTGGCTGTTTGGCTCATAACCATATTAGAGAATGGCAGATCCGGTTACGCCTACAACGTCGGATCAGACAAATCGATTGAGATCGCCCAACTAGCCAGATTAGTGCGGGACATAATCTCGCCGTTAAAACAAATTGTTATTCGAGGTAAACAATCTGAGACAGAATTGTGCCGGTTACGTTACGTTCCTAACATTACGCGTGCACGACAAGAGTTAGGATTGAAAGTAACTGTACCTCTCGAAGAGGCAATTCGTATCTCGGCGCTCACGAATCGATGAAACAGTTAGTCGATCAACTCACAGCCAAGTATGTTATTTTTGATCTTGATGGAACTTTGATTGATTCTGCGACCGCGATTCTTTGGAGTCTTCGCGTTGCCTGCAAGGAGTGTTCAATCAGACCTCTCGAATCTCTTAAATCCTCTCTTATTGGGCCACCGTTAATGGATATACTGGCAACTGTTGCGGGGCCAAAGAACGCGGGAGCTTTAGAATCGCTAGCGGCAGCTTTCAAGAATCACTATGATAATCATAGCTACAAAAAAACAATAGGGTTTGCTGGCGCGTCTCAATTGCTAAGATCCCTGAGGAGTAGTGGTAAACATTTGTATATCGCAACCAATAAACGTGAAGTCCCAACGAAAAAGATAATTGAGCACCTTGGGTGGGGTAACTACTTTCAAGGAGTTTATTGTTTAGATAGCTTTGCTCCGCCTCTATCTGCGAAACCGACACTTTTGGAAAAACTTATTGATTTTGAGCAATTATCTACTGACCAAACCGTTTACGTTGGCGACAGAGAGGAGGACGCCCTAGCGGCTAAGATGAATAGCATATGGTTCATCTATGCGAGTTGGGGTTACGGTTGATTTGACACTAAGTTCGGAGTCCGATCCGTGCCACAGCCAAGGGGGCCACCGCCTTTGTCGGACGCGTATCGATCAAGTGTATCCGATTAGAACTGTAGTAATTGGTGAACTAGTGGCCATCAACCAAACAACTCCCACGAACTATAATAGGGGAGTTAATCAGCTTTAGAACCGTCTTTTGATACCGGAAACTTTGACCTTAATGCGAGGTTTGTAGTCGCGACTGAATAAAGAGAGCCAAGTCAACAATTATTAGGGTAGTGATAATGAATAAACATAAAGATACTCGTGAACTTGTGGCGGAAGCCTACGGGGTGATTCGCAGACAGGAACCATGGACATATCCCGGGCAAGATATTCTGCATCATCGGGTACTGCCGCGTGCCACATTAAGCCCATGGTTGAACGATTCGGATTTTTTGAATCTTTTCGCAGCTGTTGAGGCCCATACTTTGGTTGATATATATAGGTGTTGGGAGCTGTATTCGCTAGCGAAGCAAATGCAGAGATTCAGTGGTGTTTATGTTGAGGTCGGAGTATGGCGAGGGGGCACCGGAGCTGTTCTGGCATCAGCCGCACCGGGGAAGACGGTATATTTAGCGGATACATTCAGGGGTGTGGTCAAAGCGGGAAAAAATGATCCGCGTTATCGAGGAGGTGAGCATGCGGACACATCACGCCTAGTTGTCGAACGCTTAATGCAGGATTTGTCTTTGAATAACACGGTAGTAATCGAAGGAGTCTTCCCTGAGGACACTTTGCACTTAGTTCCTAAAAATATTTCTTTGTTGCATATTGATGTTGATGTCTATGGGTCATGCATGGATATCGTACATGAGTGTAAGCAGTTTATGTGTAGGGGAGGAGCGATAGTTTTTGACGATTATGGTTTTTTCGGGTGTGAGGGCGTGACCAAGTATTGCGATATGTTGCGTGAGGATACCGATTTCTTGTTCATTCATAATTTAAACGGACATGCGATCTTTATAAAATTGTAGTTCTATTTATCTTTAAATGAGCGACTGTTTGTCGATGCTCGTTCAGAAACGTAAGGTGTGCAAAGCTAATACTCTCTTTCAACTTAGAGAGCCAGAGTGTGGCACACATTTAGAATCCTCAATGTTCATATCTATGGTGGGCAGATCATCTATTCGAAGGGCCAAAGAATGTTTTGAGTGCAATCGTCGAATACTGGATAATAGAGCGATGAATTATTTTAGGATGGGCCGTCTCCTCATCCTGTTGCAGTTATACGTGTGTTCACGAAGGGATGGAGCCGCCTGCAACCTTCTTATTGCGTCAGGAATCGGTGCAGGCTTTCTCTACACTTGCTTAAAATAATCCCGTGAAATTCGCTCGTACTTTATTCATAATAATTGAATTGTCTCAATGCAGAAAAAGGGGGTTAAGATGATTTTCCTCTCAATATGTATTCCAACCTATAACAGACCGCAGTTGTTGTTGAGCTCGTTAACGAGTATCGTTTCGCAAGAGTTTTTCAAGAAAAATATCGATATCGAGGTTGTCATTTCCGACAATGCCTCAGACGTGGATGTTGGGGCTTTGATATCACCCTTAATTAAGGAGTTCCCGAATCGAATTAGATTCAGTCGACAAGATCATACTATTCCAGGCGATGAAAATTTCGAGCACGCAATTCAGATGGCGACTGGAGAATTCGTAAAGCTTGTAAATGACTCTGTTACGTGGTCTCGAGGAAGTCTTGAGACTCTTTACAATTTTGTCCTGAATAATCTAGAAGATAAGCCTGTCTTATTTGTTTTAAATCGAACTGATGGGCTACATGGGCGTGAGTTAACCGTTCGCGGTTTCGACGAGTTTGTGAAACTAGTATCTTATAAGGTTACGTGGATTGGTGGTTTTGGCATTTGGCGAGACGATTTCATCCAGTTAGCAGATTTTGGGCGGTACGCAAGCAAGGGGCTATCTCAGGTTGATGCTGTATTTCGTACACTGCGCGAAAAACAGATCGCACATGTTCTTGAAGAAAAAATATTTGATGTTCAAAAAACGCCAGAAAGAAAAAACTATTCACTCTCTAAAGTATTTGGTCGAAACTACATAGAATTACTTCTAGAGCATGCCGATCAGATCAGCGCTTTAACTATCAACGAAGAAAAAAAACGGGTTTTTACCGAACATATATTGCCTTACCACTTTAATCTTAATCATAACTTTTTCGTTCATCCTCTGGAGGACGATCTTTTTCATTTCAGAGATTTGGACGGTTACAGAGATTCCATAGATCGTGCTCGGTCTCAGTGGCTGAAGAACTTAAAGCAGGTTGAATTCCCATCACTGGCGGCGCTTTGGAGACATATAAACCCGCATAACCAGACGACACTCAATAGGGTTTGTGATGTTTCCGTCGTGAATGTAGGGTCTTACACATATGGACCGCTAAACGTTTTTAGTTGGGGGCATTACAGAGAGAAGCTCTCGATTGGTTGGTTTTGTTCAATAGCGGATGACGTAAGATTTATTCTGGGGGGCGAACACAGACAGGACACGCTCATGACTTATCCGATGTTGGTAAAATTCGGCGGTCATTATCGTGAATCTGAGTGTAAGGGCGAAATCGTAATTAAAGATGATGTCTGGATCGGAATTGGGGCGACGATACTGTCTGGCGTAACTATAGGTCAGGGTGCTGTAGTTGGCGCATCTTCGGTAGTTACGAGAGATATACCGGCGTATGCCGTTGTAGCGGGCAACCCGGCGCGAGTCATAAAGTACCGCTTCCCAGACGGAATACGCGAAGTGTTGAGTAAGCTTGATCTCCGTAGTCTGTCACATAAAAAGTTTACAGATTTTGGCCCGCTCTATACTGCGATTTCTGATGCGACATTAGGCGATGTACTCTCTAAGTTGGAGCTTTTCACATCTGATAATCCTGGCGCTAAAACATGAACTCATCGAACTACGAGCGTGGGTTGATCGTTATTTCCTACTACGCTGCTCGGGAGTCAACGAATCTTGTGAAACTGACTGAGTCCCTGAAAGCTTACACTAACAGTGTCATGGTAGTTACTAACGTAGACAATGTAGTGAGTCCCGTGAGGCATGGGGAAAACTCCAAAATGATTATAAACTCAAATGTCGGTATGAATATTGGTGCCTGGAATCGGGGTTTCAAAGAGGATCCCGAAGCCGACTACTATTTATTTCTGCAAGACGAATGTTTTTTGAAGCGTGACGGGTTTTGGGATGCGATTATTGGTCGGTTCAAGGCTGATCCAACGTTGGGAATGCTGGGCGAGTCATTCAACCACAAGTGGGCTCGCTCTTGGGAGTCGCTGTCCGCTAGTTCGCTTAATTCATTAGAAGATGATCATCTGCTAGAAGGTGCTCGATCCAGAAGGGTAGACGTTTACCTAGATGCTATGCGACGTTGGAGCATCTCTCCAGGGGGGTCAGGTGCTCACCTAAGATCGCTAGTTTGGGCTCTTTCAGGCTCGGCAATGAGAAGGCTAGGCGGTTTTCCTGTGGGCAAAAATAGAGGTGAATGTATTGCAGCCGAGATTGCCGTATCCCGGCAGTTAATACATTTTGGTTACCGAATTGATCAGGTGTGTCCGCAGCCATTTACCTATTTCGGGCATAGTGAGTGGCGTTCGGATGGCTTATCAAAACTTTGACTTGGTAACGATATCGTGAATCAGATTAAATGGCATATGTTGTTGCCAAGACTAGCCACGATGTTGGACTTACGCAATTCCAATCTCGCAAGTCTGCGATTGCGGGCCGCGGTCGCTTTAGAAGCTTTTGACTCCCTCAACATGAGTGCCTCTATCGGGGATAGTGTACCAACAGATAGATCCTTTTTGATTGTTTGCAAGATTGGGGCCGATGACATTGTTAAAAGGTCGGATCGTTGGTTAAATGAAATTTCTTCTGTAAAAGATCGCGGTGGGTTTATCGCACTTGACTATACAGACCATCATCTCGGGCAACAGTCAGTGATGCGCGACTTTTATTGTGATGTACTGAACTATGTTGATATCGCTATCGTCCCTAGTAACGCTATGTCGACAAGCCTTCAGGAGTACTGGGGTGGTGAAACTCTTGTCATACCCGATGCACTTGAGTACGAGGTTGAGCCGCCGCGGAACTTTAAAGACGGAAAGCCGTCTGCATTGTGGTTTGGGCATCCGTCGAATCTTGAGTATTTGGTTAAATTCCTGCGTATCAACGACTTAAGAGATGTGTTGAAGACGCTTATAGTTTGCACGGATAACAGGGGAATCCAGTGGATACGTGATAACACAGAGTACTTCAGCAGTGTGAACCTCACTCTCGTGCCTTGGGCTGTCCAAACACTGAAGAAAGCCGCCCTGCAGTGCGACCTCGCTTTATTGCCCGTTGGGCTGAATGACCCAAGAAAGTCTGGCGCAAGTGAAAACAGACTGGTTACTGCATTATGTCTAGGCTTGCCTGTAGTTACACATTCCTTACTGTCTTATAAGCCCTATCGAAAGTATTATTCAGATATTGATGAAGAGGGTTATATGGCAGTGATTAAAAACCCTTGGGGTATGCATAAGTTAGTTCTAGCGGCGCAAAGAGACATCATTCCAAAATACTACCCCTCTGCGGTTGGATTGGCTTGGCGCGATTTCATTCTCAAGTTTAGCAAAAAACGGTTATTTTTATGAGAATTATGATTGCAGTGGCAACCTACAATCGGCCACGAATTACCTCACTTTGTCTCAAGAACTTGGCGCGCATTGCGCAGGAAAATGACGCCGATCTGGTTATCTATGACGATTGCTCGACGTCTTATGATTATCAATGGCTCTCTAATTATGCGCGGCAAGTTATAGTATTCCCAAGGCATATCGGGATTGAAGCCTCTCGTGCTCGAGCCTTCCGAGATTTTGCTCATGTTTTTACCAACTATGAGCTAATTTATCTAACTGACAACGACACTATTCATGATCCGTCATTCGTGCAGGTATTGAGAGATATTTTTGATTTTCAATCAAATAATTATCAGTCAAATCCGGTGGGGTTGTTTCGGTCGCACTTTCATGAGAATGCAGTTACAGTTCGCTCTTCTGGTTTCTTTTTGAGTAAAACTTGCCCTGGTGTCAGTCAGTGCTATACACGTGAGATGGTAGAGCGGATCGTATCCGCACTAGATACAAATTCTACGCTTGAGTTTACGTACGGATGGGATTACCATTTCCCAAGGGTACTAGATTCCGAATTCCTTCTAACTGAGGTGTCGTACCTTCAGCATTTCGGGCGTGATAAATATGAAGGTGGTATTCATGCGTCCAACTCAGGCCCCGACAAGGCGGCGTTCCTGCATGACTTTGCCCGAGACTCGGCGATTAATCCCTCGAAGTATCTGATTGACAATCAGTCTTTGATCATCGATGCTATTTTAGGCAATAGTGAGTCTGACATTTAATATGAAAACATTTGATCCCATTGATATTGTGGCCGTTATTGATCGGGCAACGACAGCAGAGAAAGCGGGCTCCGGGCAGAAAGTCATTGCGGGGATTTATGCAGACTGGCTAAAACAGTATGGGGCGAATGCAGAGACGGCACCCATTTGGTTCAACTATGGTTGCTCGCTTTCCCGCAGTGGAGCGAAAGAGTTGTCTGAGCAGGCTTTCAGTACTGCGCTCGAGCGTAAACCTGATTTTTGGCAGGCATGCGTAAATCTCGGGTTGGGCTATGAGTCGCGTTCGGAGCTTGATTTGGCAAAGTCACTTTATCGAAAGTATTTACTTTTCCAAGGTGATGATGAGTCTCAAACCCAGGTGCGTAATCATTTGGGCCGCCTGCTTGAGTCCGAGCGCGATTTTTCAGGTGCTATCGAGCAGTATGCCGTAAGTTTGCGAGTTAACCCAACGCAACAAGATGTGTTCCAGCATTGGTTTCATTTGCGGCAAAAGCAATGTGATTGGCCGCTCGACTCGTTAGAAAAATCTATCATTATTAGTGATTTAGCGAAAAATATTGGACCGATTGCGGCAATGGCTTTTTTCGATGACCCTTCCCTCTTGCGTATTGCTTGTGATGCTTGGATCGATAACTTTCGCAAAGACAGGTCGTTTGATCGTCTGGCTAACCTACCTAGTTATGAGCATTCTCGTATAAGGATAGGCTATGTATCTTGTGATTTTCGAGCGCATGCGGTTTGCTTCTTAAATGCCCTAATGTTCGAGGCGCACGATCGCGAAAAGTTTGAAGTGTTTGGGTTTGATTTCTCGAAAAATGAGGATACGGTATGGCGAAAGCTCGTATTGAAGGGAATGGACCACGTATATGCTATTCATGATCTTGACGATCTAAAGGTAGCTCAGCTTATTCGCAGCCTAGAAATTGATGTGTTAGTTGACTTAGTTGGACTTACCTCTGGTGCTAGACCAGGAATTTTTTGCTATCGCCCGGCTCCACTGCAGCTGAGTTATCTTGGATTTTTAGGGCCAACCGGAGATCGAGAAATAGATTATTTGGTTTGTGATCGCTATGTTATCCCGCCCGATACGGCGTCGCTTTACGGAGTTAAGCCACTTTATGTTAACTTTTACCAGGTAAACAATCGACTTCGGTTTCCCGAAAAGGGAATAACGCGCAGTTCGGTGGGCCTTCCGGAGGGCGCGTTTGTTTATTGTGCGCTGAACAATTCCTATAAGATCACTGAGGTCATGCTTCACCGGTGGGTTGGAATTTTAAGTAAATGTCCCGATAGCGTACTTTGGCTCTTAGAAGACAGCGAGGCGGTCGCTTTCAATATCAAGAAGTACTTGCGACGCTACGATATTGATCAAAACCGAGTTATTTTTACTGGTCGGGTCACGCCTAACGAATATCTCGCCCGGTTTGCCTTGGCAGACCTTTTTCTGGATAGCTCTCCCTATAATGCGGGAGCCACTGCCGCAGATGCGCTTTGGGTTGGCCTTCCAGTGCTGACCTGCCCCGGTAATACTTTCGTTTCTCGTATGGCGGCGGCTATGCTTTCTCAGTTGGGGCTTGAGGAGTTTATTTGCAGTTCGTGGTCTGAGTACGAAGACAAGGCTGTGAGTTTTTACTGGGCAAAAAACGCAAAGCGGATTCTTGAGGAAAGAAATATTCAGTCACATCGGATCTTCGACACAGCGACTTTTGTTCGGGATTTTGAATCTGAGCTGCTCAAGATTTTAAGGCGCGCGCCGGACAATGCTGAGGCCTCTTAGGCTCAAAGTCCGCTGACCAAGTTGGCGGCTTAGTAGTATCTAAGCATTGGGCGCTATATAGAATCTGGGAAAAACTCCGCTGCCTTGTCGCGCATGGCCGTCTCGCTGGTGGGGTCTTTGAATGCAATTACCCAGAGATCGTATGCCGCTGGTCTGCGGATCGCATGGCAATTTGCAAAGCCGTTCGAAATGATTTGCTCTTTCAGCGTCCGCAGCGTAAATCCAGACCGGTGCGCCATAAAGTGATTGCCGCCTTTAATTGCTGCTTGATGCCCATAAATGATATCGAGTGGGGCGATTGGGCCTGCTGGCGAGGTGTAAAGCGGATCTAAAAGCGTATCCCTAGCGACATACTCACAGACGCTCTGCAAGTCCGGACAAGTAAGCACCACGAAGCCACCTGGTTTCAAAACCCGAAGGAACTCTTGAAACGCCGCCGGATGCTCATGGTGGTGAAGGTGCTCAATATTGTGGCTGGAAAAAATCGCGTCAACGCCTTCGTTAGGCACTGACGACATGTCAGCAAGCGAGCCGACAAGGTCTGGTTTGACTGTTGGATCAATATCGAAACGGATTTCACGCCACCTGCCGGCGTTAAAGCCCTTCAATCGCGACTTGTTCTGAGGGCCGCATCCCACGTGAAGAAACACGTTGTTCATGTCATTCATCCAATAGTTGACGCGCGAAGTTTACGACGTTTTCTCTCTGGTGAGATAGCAGGTTTCGGATTACTCATAATAAATAGTGTGTACTTACATCTAAACTTATATTGAGTATTTTCCGTAGGACTCGCTGTCTCGAAGTAAAGGAAAAAAAATGACTCTCATCGTCAACAGTGGTGGCCAAAACCTGTGGGGGCTGGACAACATCGGTAGCCGTTCTCGGACCGATGTAGCGAACCTATCGACAACCCAGGTCCAGGCCCTAGACACGAGCCAGATTGCGGCGTTGACTGCGAGTCAGGTGTCCGGTTTGGAGTCGATAGACATTGCGGCACTTTCGCCTCTACAAATCGCAGCGATTAACTCGGCAGGAATTGCCGCCCTCACATCGCAGCAGATTGAGGCTATTTCGAATGCCGGTATCGGAGCCCTTACCCCCGAGCAACTCGGAGCAGTTACCCGTACACAGATCTCCCAGATGAGTGCGGCTGACTTAAACTTGATGTTAGAGCAGATTCAGTACCTATCCACAACGGCAGTGACTGGGTTATCGAGCAGTAAGCTTGGGTCCCTGGGAACGCTCTCCGTCGCGTCGCTCTCAACCCAACAAGTGACTGCCCTCGCTCCCGCTGCCGTTGCGGGATTTACAGCCCCCCAACTCACGGCGATGGGGTCAGATTCGATTGAAGCACTCAGCTCCTTACAGCTAAGGAACCTCACGTCTACTCAACTGGCCGCAATCGATACCGCTGGCCTGAACCGGTTCACAACGGCAGAATTTGCTTCCCTGACAACACTTCAACTTCAGGGTCTAACGAACGCGCAGGTGTCTAACCTAGATTCGGCGCTAGTTGCTGCGATGAGTTCAGCACAAATCAGTGCCTTGCCGACGCAACGTCTAGCAAACCTCACGACGGCGGGGTTTCAAGCACTCTCCACGTCTGCGGTGGCAGGTCTAACTAACAGTCAAATTGCAAATTTAGGCTCGCAAGCTATTGGGGCTCTGGGCTCAGCGCAGATTGGAAAACTAAGTAGCACGCAGATTGCCGCCCTAAGCACTGCGGCGTTGTCCACGTTTACTGAAGACGAAATTGCGGCAATCTCTCCGAAGGCAGTGCCTGGACTGACCGCAAGCTTGGTAGGGGCGCTGAGTAGCCAACAAGTCGCTGCGCTCACCTCTGGGCAAGTTAAAGCTTTATCAAGTACTCAGATCGCATCGCTAACGACCAGCGCCCTTAACGCGCTAACGAGTGCGAATTTTGGGCTGCTGTCGGCGACGCAGGTCGGCGGGTTAACAAGTGCGCATATTAATAATCTTAGTTTAGATTTGCTGCCCGCACTCAATCAAAGACAATTAAAGTCGCTGCGACCAACCCAAGTAGTGGGGTTTACCACGACGGCATTAAATCAGCTATCTACGAGTCTTATTAGCACTCTTTCGACGTTACAACTCAACGCGCTGTCAACAGAACAAGTTGCTGGGCTGGGATCAGCGGCAGCGGCGGCACTGACTAAAAAGCAACTAGTCGGACTAACGAATACAAGATTCGCTTCGCTAAGCACTGATGCAGTCAATGCAATTAATAATAGCGTATTCTCCGGACTGACAACAGACAAAATCGCATCGCTATCGACGACTCAGATCGCTGGGTTGTCAACTATCAAGAGTGACGCCCTAACTTCAACTCAACTGAGGGCTTTGTCATCTGACCAGGTCTCCGCGCTGACTACTGACGTGCTAGGTGCTATGACCACTTCAGCGCTATCTGGCCTTGGTACTAATCAAATTCGAGGTCTCAGCTCTGATCAGGTGTTTGCGCTCGGTGCAAATCAGCTGCGCGCTCTAAACTCTGCGCAAATTTCAGTAATACAAACTGATGCAATTGCATCGTTTACTACAGCGGACTTTTCTGCGTTAACGTCGGCGCAGGTCCGTGGGTTATCTACATCACAAATTCAGAGTCTGTCGGTTGAAAATACCAAACTATTTAGTTCTGATCAGTTATCTGCGCTAAATTCTTCACAATTAGGCGCATTGTCGGCAGTTGCACTGAGTGAATTCAGTGCTGGTCAGCTATCGGGCATAAGCACAGGAACCATAGCGGGTCTGACAGAAAATCAGATCTCAGAGCTCGGAACGAAGATAACTTTACTCTCCACATCGCAGTTATCTCGCTTAGCCTCAAATCAGGTTGCGGCGATGTCAACGGATGCATTTAGCGCCCTTACCACTAGTCAATTAGCTGCACTGTCAACACAAAGTGTGCCGGGTCTAACCTCTGAGCAGTTGGCGTTAACATCTGCTTCGCAAGCAGCGGGACTGGGTTCCGCCCAAGTGCGGCGACTCTCATCAGATCAGCTTAATGCATTATCGACAGAGGCACTCGAGGTCCTGAGCACCGGCGTTATTGCTGGTTTGACTACTACGCAGCTTGCTAATCTGAGTACAGATAATGCAAAAGCGTTATCGGATACGCAGATTAACAAATTAAGCTCAACGCAGATTGGTGCTCTGACCAGTGATGCGCTTAATACATTTAGTACGGCCGAGATG
>JACCDP010630501.1_pt1 | contig 26811 bp, 25 predicted proteins | sample 7445841 | NCBI WGS metagenome assembly JACCDP01 (sample SAMN15323441, study PRJNA562643) | freshwater metagenome | isolation source: river surface water | place: USA:Blue River Watershed | collected 2017-08-17 | reverse complement strand
GAAGTGCTGGTGAACCATTCCGATTCCCGCTGCGATCGCCTCTGCAGGATCCTTGAATGTTCGAGTTTCACCGTCGACGACGATGCTTCCACTATCAGGGCGATAAATTCCGGAGAGAATATTCATGAGCGTGGATTTGCCCGCGCCATCCTCCCCGCGCAGGCCAAGGACTTTGCCCCGCTCTACTTGGATGGAAACGTGGTCGTTCGCTAGCACGCCAGGGAACTGCTTCGTGATCTCGCGTAGCTCCAGACGCAGTGACAAGCGGAACTCCGATCTCTATGTGCGCAGCGTTGACTTCATAAGGAGCGTCGGGTGAAGCGATCGGTTCCGACGGTCGCCCGCCGGAACCGATCGCTGTGCGACGAGAGCACGTGACTCACGCCGCTGCAACTACTTACTCGAAGTAGTCCGAAACCTTGACCTCGCCGCTGATGATCTTCGCCTTGAGGGCCTCGACCTTCGCGATGACGTCTGCGGTCACCAGGCTGCCGAACGCTGCCGTCCAATCTGCCTCGGTGCGGTCAAGCGGAGCAATGCCCACGCCGCCGTTCTCGAGCGTTCCCGTGAGGTTCTCACCACCAAGGTCGCCCGCATAGTTCTTCTCGATCGTTGCAAACACGACTGGCCCGATCAGCTTCATGGCCGACGTGAGCAGCGTGCCGCAATAGTCTGGAAGTGTGAGGCACTGGTCGGCGTCCACGCCAACCGAGTACTTGCCCGCGGCAAGCATCGCCTCGTACGTCCCCTCACCGGTCTGACCGGCGACTGGATGTACGACGTCCGCGCCCTGGCTCATGAACTGCTCTGCAGTCGACTTGCCGAACTCCTTGTTCCCCCACGGATTGTCGCTCGGGGCAAAGGTTCCGTTCTGTGCGACCGCATCCCAGCCGAGAACCTCGACTGCGGTGCCGGTCTCTTCTGCGTAGTAGTTCGCGCCGGCAACCCAGCCGTCCATGAAGCGCGTTACGCCAGCGAATGGCTGGCCACCGAACACGCCGAGCTTCTTCGATTCAGAGATCGTTGCTGCAAGGTAGCTTGCGAGCATCGAGCCCTGATCAATCTGGAAGTCGAGTCCCGTGAAGTTGGCTGGGATGTTCGCGTCTGCCCAAGTCGAATCGACCCATGCAAATGCGATGTCAGGGTTGGCAGTTGTCGCTGCGACGACTGCTTCTCCCTGGCTGAAGCCAACGACGATGATGCTCTTGCAGCCCTCGTCAATGAGGAGCTGGATGTTCGCGGCGTAATCCGCGCCCGTCTTCGCCTCGCTGTACTGGGTGTCATACCCAGCGGCCTCTGCTTCGAGCAGGCCCTCGTATGCCGAGTCGTTGAAGCTCTTGTCACCAATGCCACCCACGTCGAGTGCGAGGCACGCCTTGTAGTCGCCCTTGCCGGCGTCAACAGAGGCGGATGGTGACTCGGTCGAACCGCCACAGGCGGCCACGACGAGCCCGAGAATGGTGAGGAGCGCGAGCATTCGCGTCTTCATCTCTTTGTAGCCCTCCGCTATTTTCTTAGCCGAGGCGCGAGCGCCCCAGCGGGCCAGCACAGCGCTGGCCACTGGCGGCATTGTGCCTGATTCTCTGCTGACTTGCGCTCAGGTTCCCCGCGTGCCGCAACCAGCCCCGTTCAGGACGGAACCCGCTCATCGATCCACGCCTCAAACCCTTGAATGAGCGTGCGCCTCTCATCTTCGCGAAGGAAGGCGGACTCATACCCGGTGCGTGCGAGCGAGAGGAGCTCTGTAACAGTTGCGCCGAGGCGGCGGTGCACCCGGATGTACTCCTCTGAGAGGCTCAAGTCGCTGACGATCAGATCGTCCGTGTTCAGCGTGACGCGCACGCCACGGCGCTGGAGGGCAAGGATTGGGAAATCACCGTACCCGGGAACGATTGCAGCCTGAACGTTGCTCGACGGACAGAGGTCGAGCACCACGCCACGCGCGATCAGTTCGTCACAAAGCGACGCGTCGTCCGCCGCAACGGCACCGTGTGCGATGCGTGTAGGTTCTACCTCCAGCGCTCTCCGCACCTGCGCGGCGCCACCCCACTCCCCTGCATGCAACGTGATCTCCAGCCCACCGCTACGTGCAGCGTCAAACGCCTCTTTGAAAGTGAGGGGATCTGGAAAGGCCGCCTCGCGACCAGCAAGATCAAAGGCAACCACACCAAGGTCTTGCGCAGCCACGGCGGCAACAGCGAGTGCGCGATTCTCCTCCAGGCTGTGCGAACGCAGGGCGGTGACAATCAGTCGAACCTGAACACCGACGTCCGCGGCAGCTACATTTGCCCCGCGTGCAACCGCGGCGATCACCTGAGACTGCGTCAACCCCTTCGCCGTATGGAGGTGTGGGCCCCAGCGCAGCTCCATGTATCGAACGTTCTCTGCAGCCTTCGCGCGGACGAGGTGGTCCGCCGCACGCTCAAGCGCCTCTTCATCTTGTAGAAGTGCGATCGGTAGATCAAACGCTCGAAGCAGGTCGGCCTGATCAGCACATCGCTCTGGTGCAACGAGTGCTGCGCGCATTCCCGCCCAATCGCCCGGTGCATCAACGCGTCGGGTGCGCGCCAACTCAAGTGCGAGCGCAGGATCAAGTGAGCCATCAAGGTGGAGGTGCAACTCAGGCTTCGGTAGTTCGGTAAAGAAGCGCAGGTCGTCGTCGGCGCGGATGAAGTTTGGCTCTGGTACCTGTCGCCCACCCATTTCCGCTCCTCCTCTTGCCTCAAGTTCGTGCGCAGAGGATACTCCCCCAATGAGCCTCTCACTCCCTCCTGCAACAGATTCGCGTGCACTGGCCGGTTGGCTCCGCAACGTCACCCCAGTCGACCGCGTTGGCGTGGAGGAGCGTGTCGCGGCACTGAAGACCCGCTCAATAAAGAAATCGACGAAGGTCTGGGCGCTCCGCCTCGCGATCAGCATGTGCGACCTGACCACACTTGAGGGGAAGGACACGCGAGGGAAGATTCGCCAGCTCGCCGCGAAGGCGGCACGCCCTCACCCGGGCAACGTAGACGTCCCGTCCGTTGCCGCACTCTGCTGCTACCCAGATCTCGTCACCACTGCGAAAGAGGCGCTCGCGGGGAGCGGCGTCAAGGTTGCAGCGGTCGCGACAGCATTCCCGAGCGGACGGTCGTGGATTGACCTCAAGATTGCGGAGACAAAGCACGCCGTCGCCGCGGGAGCGGATGAGATTGACATGGTAATTGACCGCGGTGCCTTCCTCGCGGGTGACTACGCGAAGGTCTGGGACGAGATCGTGGCGGTGAAGGAAGCCTGCGGTCCCGCGCACCTCAAGGTGATCCTGGAGACGGGTGAGCTTGGCAGTTACGACGAGGTACGCCGCGCATCCGCGCTCGCCATCGCAGCGGGCGCCGATTTCATCAAGACGTCCACGGGTAAGGTGACGCCAGCGGCAACGCTTCCTGTCACGCTCGTGATGCTTGAAGCGATCCGTGAGCACTGGAACGCAACCGGACGTGTCGTTGGGATGAAACCTGCGGGTGGCATTCGGACGGCGAAAGAGGCCATTCAGTACCTGGTGGTACTTCATGAGACGCTCGGGCCAGCCTGGATGACCCCAGATCGATTCCGTTTCGGCGCCTCAAGCCTCCTGAACGACCTGCTGATGCAGTTGGAGAAAGAGGCGACGGGCGCTTACGCAGATCCGGACGACTTCACTCTCGACTAGTCGCGGCACACGCCACGCGCACCGTTCGGTGCGCTACGAACCGATCGGGTGCCAGACGCTCTTCATCTCAAGGAAGGCGGTCATGCCGTCGATGCGCTCGCCGCGCTCCCCCGTAAACGCGCTGGCGCGGTCTTTCTCGCCATGGGGGCGACGTGCAATGCGCGCAACATGCTCCGCGGCACCACGCTCTGCGTCGGTGAGAAGTTCGTCCGGGCATCCCCACAGGTCAATACCATCGATATCTGCGTGGCGCGAAAGGTGGGGCATCAACTCCGCGCGTCGTCCGGTGAGAATGTTGACCACGCCGGCTGGTACGTCGCTCACGGCGAGCGTCTCCGCAAGCGTCACGGATGGGAGTGGTGCCCCTTCGCTCGCCAGGAGGATCGCGACGTTGCCCCCAGCCAGTACACCGGCGAGTCGAGTGACCAGACCAAGGAGTGGCGAGCTCTCGGGCGCAACGATTGCCACCACTCCCGTCGGCTCAGGGATCGTAAAGACAAAGTGTGATGATGCGACAGGGTTTGTGCCGCCCAGGACGGCGGGAAGCTTATCTGGCCAGCCAGCGAACCAGACAAGTCGATCGATGCTAGCCGCTACCTCGTCCGCCGCATCAGATTTTCCGTATCCGTGTGCAACGAGATCGTCACGGAACTGAGCGGCACGCCCCTCCATCAACTCGGCAACGCGGTACATGATCTGACCGCGAAGCGATGCGTTGCGTGACGCCCAACCAGGGGCGGCAGCGCGCGCAACCTTGACCGCCTCGCGCAGATCTTTGCGCGAGGCACGAGCGATGTTCGCACTTCCACCTCGCGCGAGCGACAGCACGTCGGTGCGCCCCGACTCGCTGCGTGGAAACGCGCCGCCGATATAGAGCTTTGGTGTGCGTCGAATCTCAAGTCGGGACTCGTCTTGCGTCGCAAGTGCACCGAGCAGTGCGCTTTCGCGGTGCTGCCGCTTCTTGCCGCCCTTCTTCCCCATCAGGAGCTCCTCAGGTAGGCGTGGAGTCCCTGCAGGCCACCCTCGCGACCGTAGCCCGACTCCTTGTAGCCGCCAAATGGTGACGTTGGATCGAAGCGATTGAACGTGTTCGCCCAGACAACACCCGCCTTCAGTTGTGCCGCAACCTGGAGGATTCGACTCCCCTTATCTGTCCAGATTCCGGCGGAGAGTCCGTACGCGGTGTTGTTCGCCTTCTCGATCGCCTCGTCGACGGTGCGGAAGGTGATCGTCGAGAGGACCGGCCCAAAGATCTCTTCGCGAGCGATGCGGTGGCTCTGGGCCACATTCGTGAAGAGCGTTGGCTTATAGAACCAGCCGCGATCTGGAAGGACGCACCCTGGCTGCCACAGCTCCGCCCCCTCTGCCACGCCGCTCGCAACGAGTTCACCGATCGTTTCCATCTGCGCGCGCGAGTTGATGGCACCTACATCAGTATTTTTGTCCATTGGGTCACCAACACGAAGCGTGGTCATGCGCTCCTTCAGGCGAGCCACGAACTCTTCGGCGATCGACTCCTGCACCAAAAGGCGACTTCCAGCACAACAGACCTCGCCCTGATTGAAGAAGATGCCGTTGATCACGCCCTCCACCGCCTGGTCGAGCGCCGCATCTTCGAAGACGATGTTCGCCGCCTTCCCGCCAAGCTCCAGCGTCAGCGCCTTCCCCTGCCCCGCGATCCCCTGCGCGATCTTGATGCCAACGGAGGTGCTCCCCGTGAAGGCCACCTTGGCGACGCGCGGGTCGGTCGCGATCGACATCCCCATCTCGCCAGGGCCCGTGATGATGTTCACGACGCCTGGCGGCAGATCCGCCTGTTGGCAGACCTCGGCGAAGAGGAGTGCCGTCAACGGCGTGGTGCTGGCTGGCTTCAAGACAACCGTGTTCCCCGCGGCAAGCGCGGGTGCAATCTTCCAGGCGAGCATCAGGAGCGGGAAATTCCACGGGATCACCTGCCCCACCACGCCGTGCGACTCGGGTCGTCGTCCTGGGACGGCGTACTGAAGCTTGTCCGCCCACCCGGCGTAGTACCAGAAGTGCGCCGCGGCGAGCGGCACATCCACGTCGCGCGATTCGCGAATCGGCTTCCCTGAGTCGAGCGTCTCTGTTACCGCGAATTCGCGGCTGCGCTCCTGCAGGATGCGGCTGATGCGATAGAGATATTTCGCTCGCTCCCGTGGCGCAAGTTTCGACCACGACTTCCGGTGTGCGCGATCGGCCGCGCTGATCGCGCGATCAGCATCTTCGGCGCTCCCCTTCGCCACCTCGGCGAGCGGCTCCTCTGTCGCCGGGTTGTAGGTGACCACCACCTCACCGTTCGCTGGCGCTCGCTCTTGTCCATCAATAAAGAGGCCGTAGCGTGGTCGAATCAGGGCGAGCTCTTTGGATTCCGGCGCGGGTGCGTAGGCCCAAGGGCTCGAACCGGCGAGCGCCGACGCAACATGAGGGGCAGCAGGTACAGCAGCAGCCGCGAGGGCTCCTGGTACTCCGCGCGTTACGGCGCGCGCTGCACGCTTCGGAGGCTGTTCACTGCTCATGGCGCCATCCTAGCGCGACAAGTGCCACACCTCCGCGAAGGGATCGCCTACCCTTCAGCCATGGCGAAACCCGTACCGACCTTTGCACCGCAACTCCTGATTAACGGAACCTCACGTGCCGCTGAGGGCGGCGAAACCTTTGAGCTACGTCACCCAGCGACCGGCGCGCCGATCGGCAAGATCCCGCTCGCGTCGCCTGCAGACGTTGACGCCGCTATCGCCGCTGCGCGTACCGCGTTTGACGACGGCACCTGGCGAAGCATCACCCCCGCCGACCGCGCGCTGCTCCTCCTCCGCCTCGCAGATGCCCTTGCCAGCGAAGCGGATGCGATCGCCGATGTTGAGGTCTGGCAGACTGGCACGGCGCGCAAGCTGCGCCGCGAAGGTGACATTCCCGCCGCCGTAGATCATCTGCGATTCTTCGCGGGCGTCTTGCGTAGCCCTGAGGGTCGCGCCGCATCGGAGTTCAGCGGCAGCCATACCTCAATGATTCGACGTGAGCCGGTCGGCGTTGCGGCCCTGATCGCGCCATGGAACTACCCGCTCGCCATGGCGATCTGGCAGGCCGCCCCCGCTCTCGCCGCCGGGAACACCGTGATCATGAAGCCAGCGAGTGCAACGCCGCTCACCGCGATTCGGCTCGCCGAACTTGCGCGTGAGGTTGGCTTCCCAGATGGCGTGGTCAATGTCATCACCGGACCGGGCCCGACGATCGGCGCACAGTTCGCCGCTGATCCTCGCATCGACATGGTCACGCTGACCGGCGACTCTGCGACTGGCCGCCAACTGATGGCGGCGAGTGCGCCAACGCTGAAGCGACTCCATCTTGAACTCGGTGGAAAGGCGCCGCTCGTCATCTTCGACGACGCCGACGTTGAGAGCGCGGCGCGCGGCGCGCTGATCGGTGCAATCGTCAACTCTGGCCAAGACTGCACCGCCGCTACGCGCATCTATGCCGAGAAGCGCATCTATGAGAAGTTGGTTGCGCGCATCGCCGAACTCATGCGAAGTGTCCGACTCGGTGATCCGTTCTCCACGACCACCGACATGGGCTCGCTGATCTCTCTCGCGCAACGTGATCGTGTTGCGGGGTTCGTGGATCGCGCACGCGCGGCGGGTGCCGAAGTGGTTGTGGGCGGATCGCACGCGAAGCCAAGTGGGTGTGAGGGTGGCGCATTTTATGCGCCCACGCTGATCACGGGCGCGGCGCAGAGCAGCGAGATCGTTCAGCAGGAGATCTTCGGGCCAGTGCTGGTCGCCCTCCCCTTCTCCGGCGAGGCCGAGGGGATCAGGCTTGCGAACGACACGCAGTACGGTCTCGCCGCGAGCGTCTGGACATCCGATGTGCAGCGCGCACACCGCGTGGCGGCGGCGCTGCAGTTTGGCGCGGTGCTCGTCAATGACCATCTCCCCTTCATGAGCGAGATGCCACACGGTGGCTTCAAGCAGTCAGGCTTCGGCAAGGATCTCAGCCACTACTCGTTCGAGGAGTACACCCAGGTGAAGCATGTGGCGATCGAACTAACGGGTGCGCCGGTAAAGCCGTGGCACTGGACCGTCTTCGGAGACCCAGAGAAGTAGCGTTTAGCTGCCCAAGTAGCGTTTAGCTGCCGAAGAGGACCTCAATCCAAGCATCGATCGGCGATCGAGCCTCTTCGGTCACGGTCAGGCGACGAGCAGCAGATCCGGGTGCGTCCGGGGGGAGCTCCGATGCATCCGCCGCAAGCACAAAGGGTCGTTCCACAGACGAACCGAGAGAGTAGCCACGGGCAATCAGGTCAAGAAACGCGGCGTCATCGAGCAGGATTCGTTCTGCGTTGAGTGCCTCGGCCTTGGCCGCGAGTGCTGCATTCTCATCACGCAGGCGCGAGATCTCCGCATTCACTTCGAGCGCCCCAATGAGGCTGCGCCCGATCAGCGCCACAAAGGCAAGGAGCACCAGGAGAAGGGCGATCGCCCGGAGTCTCGCCGCAGTCGTTGGCAGTGCACGTCCGAGCCGAAGCATCATCTCTGCAGTTTCGCCTCGCAACGCACAGCGCGTCAAGCGACAAGGGGACGCGGCGGTGCTAGCCTCCCCCGCATGTTCTTCTATGAGATCTATGAGGCGGAGGACGAACTTGCGCTCGGGGTAACGCTTGCGCACGACGAACGGATTCCCCCCGAAGACTTCCTCGCCGTGGTCGAAGAGGCGCGGGGTCGAATCATTGAGTCGTACACAGAGGAGACGCTGGTTGAGGCGATCGCGCTTGAACTCGAGCGCAACCACGGCTTCTATCCCGCACTCGATCACCGCCTGGTCGCCGCAGTGCGTGCCTCTTCAGAGGAGGGCGAGACGGCGCTGATCCCACTCAGAGTTGAGTCCGACGATGCAGCTGGCGCGCTCGTCGACGAAGAGCGTGACCCTGATCTCAAGGATGCAGAAGACCTCCTTGCGGGTCGTGAGCCACGAGCCATGCGATCGGCAGTTGTAGAGCTGGAGCGCTCCGAGGACGAGCCGAACTGAGCGGCTATCCTCGGCAGATGCCTGTGGACCAACGCCCTGTCTTGATCGCGGCGGCGCTGCGCGAAGAGCGCGCAGCGCTCGAGCGACGCTCCACAGAACCAGGTGCGCTCCAACTCGCAGGGCTTCCAGACGGAGACCTGCTGAGTGGCCGACTCGGTGGACGTGCGGTTGCTCTCCTTCGCTGTGGTGTGGGGAAGGTCGCTGCCGCAAGCGCGGTCGCGGCAGCGTGCGCAATCGAACCTCGCTGCATCATCTCTGTAGGGTCTGCGGCAGCCCTTCACGCAGGACACCGCGTCGGCGATGTGGTGATCAGCACCGAAGTGGTGCAGCACGATTTCGCTGCGGTCAGCGCAAGCGGATTCACCCTCTTCGGCTATGGGAGTGACTGGCCCTCCGAGGGTGAGCCGCTTCTCCGCTCAGATCCCGCACTTGCAAGGGTCGCGGAGGAGGCGGCACGCGTAGAGGGTGCGGCGCGCGGGTTCGCGGTAAGCGTTGGGCGAATCGCAACGGGTGACTGGTTTGTGAACGATCACGCGACACGCGACGCAATCGCAGCGCGCACGGACGCCGATCTCGTGGAGATGGAGGGTGCGGCGATCGCCTTTGTCGCTCAACGATACGGTGTCCCGTGGATTGTGATCCGAAGTGTCAGCGATGCCGGCGATGCAGCGGCCCCAACCGCATTTGATGAGTACCTTCCAATCGCGGCAACGAACGCCGCCGCGATCGTTGAAGCGATTCTGCCGAAACTTCCTTAGCGGCGAGGCGGCAGGAGAGCCGTAACCTCGGGGCCCTGTTCACCGAAGAGGCGCTCGGCAAGCGCCCTGAAGGTTTCCAGATCACCCGTGGTGAAAAGCTGATGCGCGGGTCGCACTGCTGCCCGATCCGGCGCGCTGTGTCCCGCGCTCCCAGGATCAGCCGCGGTACCCCGGGTTGAACCAGGGGCATCAAGGTGGTTGACGGAGATGACCTCCTGGAGCGTGGCTGCGGTGGCGGCCGCTGAATCAACCACGGCGATGCTCTCTCCGAGTGCTGTCGCGATCAACCGCTTAATCAGAGGAAAGTGCGTGCATCCGAGCAAGAGAGTGTCAACGCGCGGCCCACTCTCCGTTGCCCGAAACGGCGCAAGCACCTCATCCAACGCGACGCGCAAGGCTTCACCGTCTAGATCGCCAGCCTCGATCAGCGGCACCAACTCGGATGCGGCACGTGTGAGCACCCGAACGGCTGGGTTCTGATCCTTGATCGCTGCAAAGTATGCGCCAGAGCGGACGGTCGCCTCAGTTGCAATAACACCAATCCGACCGGTGCGCGTGGCGAGCGTCGCCGCGGCGGCTCCCGGCCGCACCACTCCGATGAATGGGATTTCAGGGTGTCGCAACCGGAGGTGACTCAGCGCAACCGAAGTTGCCGTATTGCAGGCGATCACGATCGATTTCACATCTTGAGCAACGAGCGCGTCGGTGAGTTCTTCGGAGAAGGCGAGCACCTCGGCGTCGGTTCGCGTGCCGTATGGATGCCGCGCGGTGTCTCCAATGTAAATCGTCGACTCACCAGGAAGCCGCGCTTGCGCCGCGCGAAGGACGGTGAGGCCACCAACCCCTGAGTCAAAGAATCCGATCGGCCGCGAATCAGGCATGCGTAGACCGTAGCAGCCAGCGCAGACGATCCTCTTCTCGGCGCGTCACGACCCTGAGACCTGCGGCACTCGCCGCCGCCTCCACCTCCGCACCGCTCCATGCGCGCACGCTGAACGGCGCGCGCTCATCCACGTAGCCGCCCGCACCCTTCAACGTGTGGCGGATCTCGAGTTGCGCCACCCCGCGACGCCCGAGCGGGTCCCGCGAGAGCCTCGATTCACGAATGATCTCGCCTCCGTCTGGCGCATGCCAACGCACATCCTCTCCCCACTCTGCGACCTCCGCTGCTTCGTGAAGGAGTGCTGAATCCATCCGCGTGGCATCAATCGCGAACACGCCGTCCGGTGCCACAAGTCGAGCGGCAAGACTCATGAGTAGTTGCAGTTCCTCATCGTTCACAAAGAGCGGGAGGAGATCGCCTCCTGCAGCGACGAGCCCTGCGCTTCGCTCAACGCTCTTGGGTGGCAGCCACTGTAGGAGATCAACCTCAAGGAGTTCCGCCGATGGCACGCGTTCGCGCGCGAGCGCGAGCGCCTCGGGATCACGATCGAGTCCGATAAGGCTGCGATCACCAACCGCAAGCGCCTGAAGGATCCGCCCAGTGCCACAGCCTAGCTCGACGATAGGCCCGCGTGAGGACGCTGCGAGAGATCGCCAAAAGGCACGATCCTCCTGCGCGCCGGCGTTGAGGTCGCCCTCGTCGTTTAGGAGCCGCCGTCTCAGAAGTGCGCTCAGCGTCCAGGCTCCCAGCGAATCGTCTCGCCGGCCGCCTTCCGCTTCGCAAGTGAACTGATCACCTCAAGGGCGGCACGATTGGCAATCATTGCCGTGGACTCTGCCCAATCGTACGGCGGAGACACTTCAAGAATGTCCATTCCGGCGATCGGAACGCGCGCCGCGATCTGTCGGAGCGCACGCAGCAGCTCGCGCGTCAGCATCCCGCCAGGCTCTGGTGTACCAGTGCCAGGGGCGAGGCCGGGATCCACCACATCAATATCGACGCTGATCCAAATCGCATCTGGACCGTCAAGCGCCTCTGCGATCGCATCTTGAATGACCGCCTCCGCTCCGCGCTCTTCAATCTCGGTCATGAGGTGGGTGCGCATCCCATGCCCCTTCATCCAGTCGAGTGTCTCGTTGTCCGGGAAGTAGCCGCGGAGTCCAACCTGAACGAAGTTTTTCCCCTTGACGGCGCCTGACTCAATCAGACGGCGCATTGGCGAACCGTGACTGTGCAGGGATCCGTAGCCGTCTGGCGAGGTATCCGCGTGCGCGTCAAAGTGCAGGATGCCGATGCTCTTAGGCCAGCGCAGTTCGGCAATCGCGGTTGCGTTCGGCCATGTGATGGAGTGATCGCCGCCAAGCACAATTGGGATTGCGCCAGTTGCGGCGACGTCGCGCACCTTCCGATAGATCTCACCGTGGCCGTGTTGGACTCGGCCCGGCACCACAGCCGCATCACCTGCATCAACTGCGGTAAGGATGCGGAATGGATCCACACCAACTTGGAGTGAGTGCAAGAGGCCCGTCTGATACTGTGCCTCACGGATCGCGCGCGGACCGAATCGCGTTCCTGGCCTATGGGTCACCGCGTCATCAAATGGTGCCCCAATGATTGCAATGTCTGCCTGCATGTTTCGGATTTCGGTCGCGTCCTCGATCCATGGGAGCTGCGAAAAACTGACGGGTCCCACATACGAGGGGCGATCGTTCGGGTCACGCTCCTCCGGTGGAGCACCCCAACCGAGAGCGGCAATAGATGCAGAGAAGGGGGGTTTGTCTGCGCTCATGTTCACACACCAATGCTGATATGCGCCGCCGGTTCGATCCTACGTCCAGCGGGGCGCGTGCTCATCCTACACCCCGATCTCGCGCTACACCGCGTCGTTGTCCGCCCGCGTGAACGCCACCTCAATCACGATCGCGATTAGGGCACCGATAAGGAGCCCGCTGGGACTGCCGAGGCCAGCCACGCGGAAGGCGCTGTAACCGCCTCCGAGCACGCCAACGATCAGACTGCGACGGAGCGCACGAGTGCGCCGCCCTCGCCACTGGCCAGGGTTGCGACGGTATGACTCAATGAGCAGGACCGGAGCGAGAAGAAGGCTGATCGTCATGCCGAAAAGGATTGAGACGCCAAGCCCACCGATCGGATCCCCGATCGGATCCACGTTCATCACAGCCGCAGCAGATGTTGCCAGTGCGATGAGTGCCGCAACGGCGAGGAGGCGAATCAATCGCTGATCCGCAACGGGGATTCGTGGTGGCGTCTCTGCACGCTGCGTCGCATGTGGTGTCGCACGCTGCTGCGGAGCGGGTGCCTGGCGCTCCGGCTGATCCCAGAGCGTCATGCTGGTCGGCCCGCAGGCGCTTTTGAGGATGGGCAGAGCTCGCGGTAGGCACAGTACGTGCAGTTCATGAGGTCAGGCTTGGCCTCCATGGATCCAGACTGAATCCCCGCTGCCGCCTCAAGGATGCGATCGCGCGCCTTGGCGATTCGCTTCGGATCGACGGGGACCGTTGCAGTCTTCCCTGAGTCGAGGAAGCGCAAGCTCACCTCATCAGGGAGTCGCCCTGTCGCCGCACGCCAGGCGAGCGCGTAGATCTGCAACTGCAGCGCGTCGCGGGCACGAGTGGCGTTCCCCTCCTCATCGTCCTTCCCGCCACTCTTGTAATCAGTGATCACCACCCACTCATCGCTCATTGGCAGCGTTGGACGAAGTGTCTCGTCACTCATCTCAATCACCGGAATGTCGCTCGTGCGCTCGCCCACCGCGAGAGGCGTCACATCGACCCGATCCCAACGACCGCGAATCTTGTGCCCGCCGATCTCAAACGAGAAGTCCTTCTCCACATACGCCGGAACCTTGCCGCTCGAGCGCTCCTCGCTGCTGAATCGCTCAATCACGTCCAGTGCCGCCGCGTAGCGTGCCTCCTCATGCGTACGAGAGATGAAGCCGGCGCTCTGCCAGCTGCGATTCAACGCATCTACGAGTGCCGCCCTCTCAGGTGGATTGCCCGCCAACTGTCCGCGATGGAACTCCGCCACCGCAGCGTGAAGAGCAGAACCGTAGATCGCGGCGTGATGCGGCGGGAGTGGGATACGTAGCCGCTGCTGATAGTGGTACCGCAGCGGACATGCGAGATACGCTTCGATCGCGGTGTAGCTCAACGTGAGCGGCGTCTGCTCCGCCGCACCAGGTGCGCGAACCGGAAGCACGGGGCCTGCCGGCTCCTCCACCTCCAAGGCGGCGATGGAACTACTCCGCTCGCCAGTAAACGCGGTCTCCTCAAGTTGGGTGCGCGCAAGATCGAGTGCCTCGGAGATGAAGCGACTCACCTTCCTCGGGCGGACCCCGCCGGTCGCGCGCTCAGAGGCGCTCAGGTAGAGCTGTTCGCGCGCGCGCGTCAGCGCCACATAGGCGAGACGACGCTCCTCTCGCAGTGCCTCCTCATCCAGCACGGTTGGTGTCTCTGGTGTACGCGGGTCACGCGGCACGATCTGATCGCTGCCACCAAGCTCTGCCGCGAGGGCGAGGCGCGGAGCGCGACCACGCGCAGGGAAACGGGTCTCCACCATATTCGCCACGAATACAACGGGGAATTCAAGACCCTTCGCCTGATGAACGGTCAAGAGGGCAACGGCGTCAAGATCGGGGTCAACATCCGCCGCGGATGGATCATCGCCAGCCTCACCAAGCTCTTCCAGATATCGGACAAGGAACGGCGCACGATCAAGCTCAAGGAGGCGACTGCGCGAGCGGACCACATCAAAGAGTCGACCGATGTTGCGAATCTGTTCGTCTGCTTCTGGGGTCGCCTCACGCGTCAACTCTGCCAAGAGGCCACTTGCGCGAAGCCAGCGATACAGCACTTCGCCGCTCGTACGCTCCACGCTCTCTTTCACAAGTTCGCCGAGGCTCGACATCAACCGCACCGTTTCGGGATTCGCGGCACCGACCGCCTGCAGCGCTTCGCGGAGTGGGCGATGCTCTCGCCGCGACTTCCCCACGGCGGCGGCCAAGATCCCCGCCGGCACCTTGAATCGGGGATCCGCACAGATCAAGAAGAGCGGTGCAGGCGCTTCTGGATCCGCAGCGTGCCGCAGCCCCGCCAGCAGAAGGCGCACCTCTGGTCGGTCGTAGAGGCCAGCCGCACCGCTCGCACGCCACGGAATTCCTGCCATGTTCAGGCTGCGACTGATCTCCGCGGTGTCGACGTTCGCACGTACGAGCACCGCATGTTCACGCGGCATGCGACCGGATGCGACGGAGGCGCGGATCTCACTCGCGATCCAGTCCGCCTCATCTGCGGTCGTCCGGAATCGACGGAAGGCCACAGGGTGCGGTGCAGCCCCCTCTGCCTCGGCGCGCAACTCCTTGGAGATGCCTAGTTTTGTTTCAAGGCGCTCGGGATCATTGAATCTGATGAGGCGTCGAGCCGCGGTCAGGATTGGTGTGGTGCTTCGATAATTCCTGGTCAGTACGACTTTTGCGGCATCAGGGTATCGATCGACAAAGCTCAGAATGTTCTCAATTGCGGCACCGCGGAATCGGTAGATTGATTGATCATCATCTCCAACTGCGGTCAGGTTGCGACTCCCCTGAGCGATGAGATCGACGAGAGCCCCTTGCAGTCGGTTCGTATCCTGATACTCATCGACAAGGAGCCAGCGGTGTCGCTCACGCACCCGCGCGGCAACAAGAGGGTCATCGCGCAATAGCTCGTACGCCAGCAGCACCTGGTCGCCAAAGTCGAGGAGGCCGCTTCTCGCAAGGATCGTGCGGTAGGCGCGATACGCGGCGGCGAGCTCGCCGTGCTCCTCCCCGAGGCGTTGAAGCGCATCTGCATGTGCGTTGAGCTGACGTTGCTCCTTCTCATTTGCAGGATGTTCGAGCCGCAGCGCCTCCGCGCGTGCGCATAAGTCGGCCCCAAAGGCAGCGATCTGGTCGGCGCCGACACCCTCCTCCTTTGCTCGCGAGATGTATCCGGCAACGTCCCCAAGAAATCTGGTCGGGTCCCCGAGTGGGGCGAATCGCGAGAGTCCGAGTTCAAAGAGGTGTTCGCGAAGCAAGAGCACCACCTCAGCGCGTCCAAGCACGCGAAGTTCGCCCGAGATACCGAGGCGGTGTGCGTTTTCGCGGAGTAACTCGTCCCCCCAGGCGTGGAAGGTCTTGATTGGCGTGGTGGCGTATCCGTATGGAACGAGTCGGTCCACCCGACCCTGCATCTCTTCCGCCGCGCGATCGGTGAACGTGAGAGCCAAGATCTCCTCCGGAAGGGCTCGCTGCTGTGCAATCAGCCATGCAACGCGTCGGGTGATCACTTGCGTCTTGCCAGTCCCCGCTCCGGCGACAACGAGGAGCGGTCCTTCACCATGGGTAACCGCCTCGTACTGTTCGTCGTTGAGATCAGCCAGAAGGTGTCGTACGCCCTCCTCAAATGCGCGTGGCGCGCGTACCGAGACTCCCGTCCACACCGGAATCTGATCGCTCGCGTTTGAGGTGTTCACTGACGGCGCTGCGCCGCGTGGCGCACGCGGCGTCACTGGGTGCGGCGCGTGTCGCTCGGTGCAGCGAGCGCAGCGTCAATTGCCGCTCGCTCCTCTTCCCCGAGTACGGTCTCGCTCTCGCCGCGAACCAGACGTTTCACATAGATTCTTGTCCCTACGCGAGCGTGAAGTGTGGTGATCACCACGCCGCTTCCCGTTTCATCAAGGAGCGCGAGTGAGCTGCTCTGTCCCGCTCCAGCATCGTCATATGCCTGAAACTGCACGTGCCCAACTCGGCTCACCGCACGCTGCGCCGCCGCCTCCAACTGAGTGATCCGTGCCTCTCCATCGCGGAGCTGAACGCTCTGCTCAGCAGCTACTGCGAGCAGCTTGACGAGCTGACCTGTGGCGCTCCCCTCCCCCTCGCGTACCAGCGTTGAGAGTTGCCGGCGGGAGGTTCGGGCGAGTAGCAGCGCGAGCCCGGCAATCAGGAGGGCGCACGAGGCGACGAGCACGGCGACGAGCGTGAGGGTGCTGAGTGCATCGGTCTGCATGTCCCGATCGTATCAGCCCCCTCGTGCCACCTAGTGGTCACGAACTCTCCGCTATCCTCCCCCTGAGGCAGCGACCGCTGCACCGAGAAGTTCAGAGGAGGGACCGTGGCGAAGGGTGTGAAGCGCTTCAGGCCAGATCAACGCCCAAAGAAGGATCGATCGAGCGCGCCGCGGCGCGGCCTCACCGCTGCCGAAGAGGCTGCAGCGGCGGCATACGAGGCGAAACTTGACGCGCCACGTGTGGTGAGCGCCCCCGCAAACCCACTGAATGCGCTCACCCGCAGCGCGGCCGCGCAGCGACTCGCGACGGAGATTGCGACCGAACTCCCTGTGGTACGTCGAGATCTTGGGCGAATCGTGGTTACCTATGGAGCACTCCTCGGGCTTCTCGCCGCAATCTGGCTTCTCGCCACATTGACCGGCTTTATCACCGCGTAACGACGCTCCCACCATGGCGAGAATCGTCATCGCCGAGACGATCGCGGCGGTTGGCGTCAACGCGCTGACAGCGGCGGGGCACAGCGTTCACGATCTCTCTGGTCAACCGCGCGAAGCTCTCGTTGCCGCCCTCAAAGAGGCGGACGCACTCATCGTACGTTCGCAAGTTCAGGTCGATGCCGCCCTGATAGCGGCGGGGCCGAAACTTCGCATCATTGGACGCGCGGGGGTGGGCATCGACAACATTGATGCTCCAGTCGCCGCGCGAGCGGGGATCCTCGTCGTCAACGCACCTGACGGAAACACGATCGCGGCGGCAGAACACACCTTCGCCCTCCTCCTCGGACTCGCACGACATGTACCACGAGGCGATCGCTCAGTGCGAGAGGGGGCGTGGTCGCGCGCCGAGCTGAAAGGATTTGAGCTGCGTGGCCGGCGGCTCGGCATTGTCGGTCTCGGACGGATTGGCCGCGCTGTTGCCGCACGCGCTGCCGCATTCGGCATGCTCCTTCTCGGCAGTGATCCGGTCGTGAGCGCTGAGGATGCGTCAAGCGTTGGGGTGCGCCTCGTCTCAATCGACGAACTGCTTCGCGAATCTGATGTGGTCACTCTCCACGCACCAGCGGTCGGCGGTGCGCCACTCATCGGCGCCGCAGAGTTGGCTAAGATGAAGTCAACTGCCGTTCTTATCAATGTGGCTCGGGGGAGCCTGGTCGACGAAGCTGCACTTGCCGCAGCCCTCACGTCAGGGGGCATCGCCGGCGCCGCGATTGATGTCTACGCGGCCGAGCCACCAGTGGGCTCGCCACTCCTCACCGCACCGCGGACCGTACTCACGCCACACCTCGGTGCTCAGACGAGCGATGCGCAGGTCGCCGTGGCCCGTGAAGTTGCAGATCGCATCTGCGAATTCTTCCGCACCGCATAGGGACTACTCCCCCGATCCTCCAGACGTTTTCGCGGGCGCTGCACTCGGCACCGAGTTTGACGTAGCAGACGGACTCGGGCTCGAACCAGCCTCTGATGCGCTGCCGGTCGCAGGGGCACCCCCGCCACCACCACGTCGTTCGAGCTTTGCCCAGCCACTCCCCTTGAAGTGCACGCTCGTCGGCGTGAAACGTCGCTCAAGTGCACCACCACACCCCTCGTGTGTACGCTTCGTCACGTCTTCAATGCCGTGCAACAGCTCCACGGTGGCACTGCAGCGCGAGCACTCATAGTCGTAGAACGGCATCAGCCACCACGCTCAAGTCGCGCGATCTCGTCGCGCAACTCTGCAACACGTCGCTCCGCGCCAGCGACCACTGCGGCGGGGGCCTTCCCCGTGAAGGAGGGGTCTGCGAGCCGCGCCTCTGCGGCGGCAAGCTGCGTCCGAGCGACCGCAAGCTCGCGCTCTCGTCTCGCGCGATCCGCGCGTTGTGTGGTCTCATCAACCTCAGGTGGCGTGAGTCGAGCGGTCAGCGCACCCGCGACGATCAGCATCCCCTCTCCGTCTGCGGGGAGTTGTTCAGCGATGGCCAGTGGACGAACACGGGCGAGTCGCTCAATCGCGGCGCGAAGGCGTTCCCCCGAGAGGCAGAGTGCCGCTGGCGCCGCGACGGCGAGTGGGAGCCATGCGCCAGCAGGGAGCTTGGTGCTGGTGCGAGCCGCACGGACTTCACGAACAAGGTCAAGCCACTGGTCAATCGAACTCGCCGCCCCACCGGGGACGGCGTGCCGCGCCGGCCAGGACGCGGTGGCGAGAAGTGAACCCTCCCCCGCACGACGCGGAAGCGCCTCCCAAATCCCTTCGGTAATGAAAGGTGCAATCGGGTGCAAGAGACGCAGCAGTGCGTCGAGACCATCAACGAGTGTCCACCAAACCGCGGCGCGCTCCGCGGCAGGGCGCGTCTCGTCGGCAAGGGTGATCTTGGCGAGCTCGATCGCCTGGTCACAGTACTCAGCCCAGATCGCGTCGTAGATGCGCTGAGCCGCCTCGGAGAATCCGTACCCCGTGAGGCTGCGGTCAATATCGTCGATCGCACTGCCGATTCGCATCGACATCCACGCTCCAAACTCACCAGCCTCCGCCTGCGCCGTGGCCGCATCAGGACGCTCACCAGTCACCTCAGTGGGACGTGCGCCGAGGACGTAGCGAGCCGCATTCCAGAGCTTGTTCATGAAGTTGCGCGCGTTCTCCAACTTCTCCGGTGAGAGGCGCTGATCTGCACCAGCTGAGGTTCCAGATACGAGCGCAAAGCGCAGCGCATCCGCGCCGATCTCATCAATGAGTGAGAGTGGATCTACGACGTTCCCCTTCGTCTTTGACATCTTCTGCCCTTCAGGGTCACGCACCATGCCGTGGAGATAGATGGTTTCAAACGGCGGTTCACCCATCAGCTCAATGCCCAGCATCATCATGCGCGCCACCCAGAAGAAGAGGATGTCGTGACCCGTCTCCATCACTTGCGACGGGTAGTAGCGCTTCAGATCGCTCGTCTGATCCGGCCAACCGAGTGTGCTGAACGGCCAGAGCCCAGAACTGAACCAGGTGTCAAAGATGTCGCTCTCCTGCACCAGGCTCTCAGCGCGCGCGCCACACTCACTACAACCGCTTGGACCCTCCGCCTCGGCACTCACGGTGATGTGACCGTCGGCGCAATACCAGGCAGGGATGCGATGTCCCCACCAGAGCTGGCGACTCACATTCCAGTCGCGGATCTCCGTGAGCCAGTGTTCCCACGTCTTCTCAAAGTGTGCAGGAACGATGCGAGTCTTCCCTGAGCGCGTCGCGGCGAGCGCCTTCTCTGCAAGCGGCTTCGTGCGGACAAACCACTGTGTGCGCAGACGCGGCTCAAGGATGTCGTTGCTCCGCTGGCAACGAGCCGGATTTGCGGTATGCGGCTTCACTGAGACGAGTAGGCCGAGCTCGTCGAGCGCCGCTACGATCGCCTTGCGCGCGGCAAACCGCTCCATCCCGGCGAACGGCTTCGGTGCATCAGCCACAATGTGCGCCGCCTCATCCAAGATGGTTGGAGCTGGAAGGTTATGACGCAGTCCCACTTCTCGGTCGTTCGGATCGTGTGCTGGCGTCACCTTTACTGCGCCAGTGCCGAACGTCTGGTCCACAAAGTCGTCGCCCAGGATCGGAACGGCGCGATCAACGAACGGAATGATCACCCGCTTCCCGATCACGTGCGCATAGCGCCGGTCATCGGGGTGAACGGCAACCGCCGTATCACCGAGCAGCGTCTCGGGACGCGTGGTTGCGACAACGATCCCTTCACCAGGCGCGCCACCCTCCAACGGGTAACGAATCTCCCAGATCTGCCCACGCTCCTCTACGGCAATCGACTCAAGATCAGACACGCTCGTCTTGCAGCCAGGGCACCAGTTGACGAGGGCTTCGGTGCGATACGCGAGACCACGCACATAGAGTGTGGCGAACGCGGTGCGCACGGCACGGCTCGAAACGTCGTCCATCGTGAAGCGAGTGCGGCTCCAATCGGCGGATGCGCCGAGACGGCGGAATTGTCCAAGGATGACGCCACGCGTCTCCTCCATGAATCGATCCATCCGCTGCAGATATCGATCGCGCCCGAGGCTGCTGCGACTCTCCCCCTCTTCCGCAATGATCTTGTCGAGCACGAACTGTGCCGCGATTGAGGCGTGATCCACGCCGGGGAGCCAGAGCGTCGGTCGCCCCTCCATGCGGGCGCGGCGTGTCAGCAGATCTTCAAGGGTGACGAAGAGGGCATGTCCAACGTGAAGGCCGCCAGTGACATTCGGGGGCGGCATGATGATCGTGAACGGGGGGAGATCCGACTTGGCGGCGCTATCGCCACCCTCTGGGTTGCCGTAATCGCTTGCCGCCCATCGCGCCGCAACCTGCGGCTCAATCTCACTGGGGGTGTAAGAGGAGCCGAGCTCGCGCGGAGCGCTCACGCCGACGCGCGCGGCGCCGCCTTGCGTGGGCGCTGCAGCGGGCCCGTCACCCGCTTTGCATCACTCTTGATGCCGCCAAGCTCTGATTCGCTCAGCAGGAGTGGCGACACGCCGTCGGTGACGGACTCCTCTGTCACCACACAGCGGCGCACATCGTGGCGATCAGGGAGTTCATACATGGTGTTGAGGAGCGTCTCCTCAACCACAGCGCGCAACGCACGCGCGCCAGTCTTCCGCGCCAGCGCCTTCTCCGCCGTTGCGCGCAGTGCTCCTGGCGTGAACTGCAGCTCGACCTTGTGAAGTTCAAAGAGTCGCTGGTACTGCTTCACGAGGGCACTCTTCGGCTGCACGAGGATCGCCACCAAATCATCCATCGTCAAACGGTCGAGGGCCACCACCATGGGGAGCCGCCCAATGAATTCAGGGATGAGTCCGTATCGAAGAAGGTCATCCGGCATCAACTGCTCGAGAACTCGCTCACGCTCGTCGCTCCCCTTCGGCGCATCCGATCCGAAGCCGATCCCACGTCGACCGACACGGTCGGCAACGATCTTGTCGAGCCCTTCAAACGCGCCGCCACAGATAAAGAGAATGTTCGTCGTGTCAATCTGAAGATACTCCTGGTGCGGATGCTTTCGGCCCCCCTGCGGTGGCACATTCGCCACGGTGCCCTCGATGATTTTCAGCAGCGCCTGCTGCACGCCTTCACCGGAGACGTCGCGCGTGATCGATGGGTTCTCCGCCTTACGGGTGATCTTGTCGATCTCGTCGATATAGATGATGCCGCGCTGTGCCCGCTCAATATCACCATCTGCCGCCTGGATGAGGCGCAATAGGATGTTCTCTACATCCTCACCCACATATCCGGCCTCAGTGAGGCTGGTGGCGTCGGCAATGCAGAAGGGCACGTCAAGGAAGCGCGCGAGCGTCTGCGCAAGGAGCGTCTTCCCGGACCCAGTTGGGCCGACGAGCAGGATGTTTGACTTGGCAATCTCCACGCCATCGGACGAGGCGGGGGCAGCGATGCGCTGATAGTGATTGTGTACGGCAACGGCAAGCGAGCGCTTCGCACGTTCCTGGCTGATCACATGTTCATTCAGTGCGGCATGAATCTCTCGTGGGGTTGGCGTCGTGTCACCCCACGGGTTGCTCCGCACCGGCGCACTTGGAGAAGGATCAACGGCAATCTCTGCGCAAAGCGCGATGCACTCATCACAGATGAAGACTCCCTGCCCTGCGATCAGCTTGCGAACCTGCTCCTGCGACTTGCGGCAGAACGAGCAGCGATACGAACCGCTTCCAGGGCCGCCCGCCTTTGCGCGACGTCCTCCGCTGCGCGCCCCTTCGCCGCTTCGCGAGCCCCGGTTCGTCCCGTCGCCGGTGTCGCTCATCGCGCCCGCTTACTTCTTCTTCGGCGGAACGATTGCAGGGAGCTTGTAGACCTCATCGATGATGCCGTACTCCACTGCCTCTTCGGGTGAGAGGAAAAGGTCGCGATCGGTGTCCTTCACCACCTTGTCGAACGGCTGGCCAGTGTGCGCGGCGAGGATCTCCTGGGTGGTCTTCACCAGCTTCTCCATCTCCTTGACCTGAATAAAGACATCCGGCGTGTTGCCACGGAATCCGCCTGAGCCCTGGTGGATCATGATGCGACTGTGCGGCAGCGCGAAGCGTCGGCCAGGTGCCCCTGCGGCGAGCAGGACCGCACCCATCGACATAGCAATGCCTGTGCAGATGGTGCTCACCGGTGCGCGGACGTATTGCATCGTGTCGTAGATCGCCAAACCGGAGGTGATCACGCCACCCGGGCTGTTGATGTAGAGGAAGATCTCCTTCTCGGGATCCTCAGCATCGAGGAAGAGGAGCTGTGCAATAACCAGGTTTGCAATGTCATCTTCAACGCCAGCGCCAAGGAAGATGATTCGCTCCTTGAGGAGGCGTGACCAGATGTCGTAGGCGCGTTCGCCCTTACTGGACGACTCGATCACCATTGGCACGAGCATTGAACCCTCCTCTCGTTTCGACCTTCTAACGGCCCACGACTTGGGCGTGCCGTGTGGAGGGTGAGTTTACTTGGCGGAGCGCTTTGCGGGCGAACGCTTCGCTTTGGGAGCGTCAGCCGACCCACCTGCAGGGCTCACCGCTGGGCTAAGGGCGGCGCTTGATGCAGGACGCGGTGGTCGCTCCGGGCCCCATGCGGGCCAAGCGCCCGGGTTGGCATCGAACCAGTCCTCAACGATCTTCTCCACCACGAGTGAGCGGCGGAGCGAGGCGCGAATGGCGCGGCGGCCGCGCTCAGAGGCGAGGTACGCCTCAAGCTTTCGTTGACCCTGCACCTGCGGCTGCGCACGGCGCACCTCTTCGTCAATGAGCTCCTCCGGCACCTGGATCCCTTCGGCGCCAGCGACCGCAGAGAGGACGAGCAGTGTGCGTGCACGGCGCTCGCCGCGATCGCGAAGTTCCGCGCGAATCTCTTGCGCGCTCTTCCCAGCCGCGCTCAGGTACTGCTCGAAGGAGAGGCCCTGACGCGCAATCGATCGTGCCAACTCATCCACGAGGCCGTCAATCTCTTCTTCAATCAACGGATCAGGAATCTCAACGGTGGCGTTCTCCATGGCGTACTCCACGATCTTGTCAGCGAACTCATGGCGACCGCGATCCGCAGCACTCGCCTTGAGGCGCGTCAAGATCTCACTGCGCAGTCCCTCGACGTTCTCAACGTTTGCAACCTGCTTTGCGAAGGCATCGTCAAGAGGGGGCGGAATTCGTGCGCGCAGCTCCTGGATCACCACGTCAAATCGTGCAGGCACGCCGCGCAGCGACTCCTCCTGGTAGTCCTCAGGGAAGGTAACCGAGACGGTTGCGGCGTCCCCGATCTTTGCGCCAACGAGTTGTGACTCAAACCCAGGGATCAAGCGCTCTGAGCCGAGCACGATCGGCATCTTCTCAGACGAGGCGCCATCAATCGGCGTGTTCTCTTTTTCGCGATAACCAGTAAAGGAGATGATCGCGTAATCCCCCATCGCCGCGCCGCGATCGGTCACAGGAGTCAGGACCGCATAGCTGTCGCGTAGGTCGTCGATCACCGCATCAACCTTCTTCGCATCCGGCTCGTCAAAGGTTGGGGAAAATTTGAACTTCTGATAGTCGCCAAGTTTCACTTCAGGCGGAACGGAAATCATTGCCGAGAAGCTGTACTCAACTCCCTCGACTGCAGGCTGTGCCTCAATCTTGGGGCTCGTCAACGGGAGTATCTCTGACTCCATGATCGCCTTGCGGTACCCGCGTTCGATTAGGATCTCCGTCGCCTCTTCGAGGATCGCCGCGAGTCCGGCAACGCGTTCCACCAGTTGACGTGGAGCCTTGCCTGGGCGGAAGCCAGGGATGCGGCTTCGCGACGCCACGTGGCGCACCGCGCTACTTATCGCAGCGGCAACCTCATCGACGGGCATCACAATCTCGAGGCGCAGGCTGCTCTTCGGACCAGGCGTGGAGGTGACCTTCATGCGCTCAACGATAGCGGAGATGTTGCACCCTGTTGGTGGGCGAGGTGAGACTCGAACTCACACGTCGTTGCCGACACCAGCTCCTAAGGCTGGCGCGTCTACCGTTTCGCCACTCGCCCCTGATCATCATGGGCTGCCCCGCCCGTTTCGTCCACCGGCAGTGTTGCGGTGCGCGCACCCGTGTATCGCGCAACCGGTGGGCGTGAATCAAGAAGCGCATCTATGACGGCGCGACCGCCCTTCTCTGCCGCGGCCGCAGCGAGTCCCGCAGCGAAGGCGCTCACAACACCCGACCCCTCCGAAGCCACACGTGGCTCTCCGCGGTTCGACCGTGACCTTCGACTCCCAGTCAGCCAACGTAACCCGATCAGTCCGAGTGCCGCCGCAATGCCGAGAACCTGTAGCGGGTGTTCGCGCAGCTCCCTCCCAAGGCCGCCACTCGGACGCAGTCTTCGTGCGATCGCGCGCGCACCCTCAAGTGACCCCTCGCGCGCACGCTGCACCTGCGCCACCTCGTGCGCAACGCGAGGACGCGCCGCGAGGAGCGCCGCTACTCGTTCTGATCGTTGCTCGTCACTCACTCGTCACCTCCACGATCGGGTCGAATGCGTTCCGCGGCACGGTTCAGCGTCTCCGCCACCCGGCTGACCGTGCGCCGCAGTGCTCCGATGGCCGCGTCGGCGCTGCCAATCGCTTGGCCAAACTCTTCGGCAACGCCGCTGAGCGCCTCTTCACGAAGATCTTCCAGCGCGCTTGCAGTGGCGCGAAGTTCCGCCTCACTTGCGAGCGGAAGGAAGCGATCCGTAAAGCGCTGCGTGCTAAACGTTGTGAGCCCGGCGAGCAGGTCGGCCAGCAGAGCGATCAGCCCGAGCGTGATCGCACATCCGGCGGCGGGACCAGCCGCCCATCCGAGAGGGATGAGCGTGAGCAGGAGGGCGATGAGGCCGACGAAGATGGCGATCAGCGCAGCACGTGCCCGGCGCTTGGTGGGGATGCGCAAGATAGATGAGGCGATCGCTGCGGCCATTGAAAGGAGGGTGAGCGTCATATGCGCCGCCCCCCAGAGTTGCGAGCCAAAAAGTCCCTCCCCGAGAATCAGAAAGAGTGCGATCAGCAGTCCGAGCAGTGCGGTGACGATCAGTGAGACGATCGCTGCAGCCCCGATCAGTGTGATCAGAACGTCGCGCGCAATCGCTCCAAGCTCAGCACGCAGGAGTGCCCAGTGACCGAACAGAAGCGCCCGCACCGCAGCGAAAAGTTGATCGAGTGCTTCGCTGAAGCTCTGCGCACTCGCCTCGCGCTCGGCCATTAGGCGATCGTCAGCGTGGTGCCACTTTCGCTGGCGGCACGAACCGAGAGTCGCGCGGCGACCGCACCAGCAACCAACTTCAGCGCCACACCAGCCGGGCCAACCTCGCGTTGCGCAACCACAGGGATGCCGGCGTCTCCACCCTGCCGAACCGCCATCTCAAGCGGCACGCGGCCGAGCATCTCAAGCCCCTCATCTTTTGCGAGTCGCTCAGCACCGCCACGTCCGAAGATCTCCGTCAGCTCACCGCAGTGTGGGCAGGCGAACGCTGACATGTTTTCCACGATGCCAAGGATCGGCACGTTCATGCGTCGGAACATGGCAAGCGCTTTGGTTACGTCGGAGAGGGCTACATCTTGCGGCGTGGTGACGAGCACCGCTCCGGCAAGCGGCACCGCCTGCGCAAGGGTGAGCTGTGCGTCAGATGTTCCGGGTGGGAGATCCACCACAAGATAGTCGAGCTCCCCCCACTCAACGTCGCGCAGGAACTGTTGGATCGCACCTCCAATGAGTGGACCGCGCCAGACGATCGGCTGCCCCTCAGGGACAAAGAATTGAATGGAGATCAGCTTCACGCCGTGACGCTCAATGGGTTCAATCTTTCCGCCCGAGCTCGACTTCGGCGTGCCGGTTGCGCCGAGCATCTGTGGAAGATTCGGCCCGGTGATGTCAGCATCAAGCAGGCCAACGCGTGCGCCGCTCTGGGCCAACGCGACGGCGAGATTCACGGAGACGGTGCTCTTTCCCACACCGCCCTTCCCCGAAGCCACCGCGACAACGTTGCGAATGTTCGGCAGCAGCTTCTCCTGACTCGGCGCCGCGGCGCGACGCACCTTCGCACCCCACCGCAGTTCGGTGAGTTGCACGCCGATCCCATCGAGGGCGCTGCGAATGTCCCGCTCGATGACATCTTTCAACGGGCATGCGGGGGTGGTGAGCTCAATCATCAGGCTGGCGTTGGAGCCGTCGAGCACGAGATCCTTCACCATCTCCAGGGTGACGATGTCCTTGCCGAGCTCCGGTTCCTGGACGGCGCTGAGCGCAGAGATCACCTGGGCCTCGCTGATCTGGCTCATTGCCCCTCCTCGTGCTGTCGAACGGGCTCCGAACGTGCTCGGAGTGGTGCCGCCCTCTTATGGGACATCGTACCCCGCAACGCCGTTTGACCCCACCCCCCCTGGGTCATACGCTTCGCTCATCCTCATGTTGAGGAACGACGCG
>JACCDP010983279.1_pt1 | contig 26815 bp, 22 predicted proteins | sample 7445841 | NCBI WGS metagenome assembly JACCDP01 (sample SAMN15323441, study PRJNA562643) | freshwater metagenome | isolation source: river surface water | place: USA:Blue River Watershed | collected 2017-08-17 | reverse complement strand
GTATTCTGATAGATTTCTGCCTTGTATTGAAGTTGTAAAGGTTCGGTAATGGATTTGACACGAAGGTCATACTTTGGGTACCAGCCCGCATTGGCCACTAAGTAATTCAGTTGGAATGAGACTTGGCCTGCATTAGGAGCTTTTATGCGAATTCGGATTTCGGAGGTGGAGCGATTATCACTTTGTTTTAATGCATACCGTTGGTTTCGAAGGGTGCCAATTTCCACCTTGTTTGCCTCCATCTGCGTATTGATCTGTAATTCCTCATTGATAATTTTGGTGTGTTCGGCGTCAAAAAAATCCAAGGTGGCTTTGAGCGCAATCATGCTTGTGCCTGCCTGGCTGCTGCCAATGCTTTTGTTCGCCGTAAGTACACTCATTTTAGTGGCAAGCACCTGAAGCCGATTGCGCAAAATGCTTTGGCGCTTTTCAATTTCTTCGATTGCTTTTTCCAGTGCTTCCGCTTTTTCTCCGCTCTCTTTTTTGTGGAGAAAATCTAGGCGCTTGTTGACCGCCTGAATGATAAAGTTGCCCTGCCCCTTCACCTGAATACTTTTTTCATCCAGGTAGGGAGAAAGCCCTTTGACCAGAAGCACGGATTCTCCTGCGGGAAGGGTGCCTGTTGCCGTTTCAAAAACTTGTGCCCCAGACAAGAAAAGGGTTACCTCTTTGATCTGGCTGGTAAGCGTCACTTCCTTGAGGTCCTGAGCGAATCCTTGGAAAGCGAGACTGACTAGGAGGAGGGAAAAAAGTAGTCTTTTCATGAGGAGTAAATTTGGACTTAAATCAAACAAATTAGTATACGAAACCCAAGGCTTGGTCTTTAATTCTTTGAAGACGTAGAAAATTCCCTTGAGGTTTGCCCATGATGATTAGTTTTGTGTTGGAAACCCGCACTGCATGACTCTTTTTCAAAGTATCCTGATCGCCTTGGTGGAAGGGCTTACTGAATTTCTTCCCATTTCCTCCACGGGACACATGATTTTGGCCTCCACGGCGATGGGCATTCACGAGGATGAATTTGTAAAGACTTTTGAGGTATTTATTCAATTGGGCGCCATCTTGGCCATTGCCTTGATGTACATCAAGCGCTTTTTCCGGAGCCTGACCATTTACTTCAAGTTGATTACTGCATTTCTTCCCACAGCGGTAGTTGGGTTTTTGGCCTACGACTACATCAAAGCCTACCTATTTAATCCCGTGGTTGTTTCCGTTTCTCTGATTTTAGGCGGGGTAATCCTAATTTTTATCGATAAAAAAGTAGCCGCTCAAGGCAGCACCGTGGTGGAGGTGGAAGATATTTCCTACAAAAACGCCTTCTTCATCGGGCTCTGCCAGTGTCTCTCCATGGTGCCGGGCACTTCCCGCGCAGCAGCCACGATTATTGGTGGGGTGTTTAACGGCTTGGACAAAAGACAGGCTACCGAATTTTCTTTCTTACTTGCCGTGCCTACCATGCTTGCCGCTGGGGGATATGATCTCTTGAAAGCAGATCTAGCCTTTACGAGCGAGCAATTGATGCTGCTAGGAATTGGCTTTGTCGTGGCTTTTGCATCGGCTTGGGGAGCGGTGAAACTATTTTTGACCTACGTCTCTACCCATGGCTTTACTTCCTTTGGCTGGTACCGAATCGGCCTCGGAATTTTATTTTTGATTTTGATGTGGGGAGCGGATTTGTAGGCTTTTTTGAATTGTCAACGGACGACGGTCAACAGTCCACGGCCCACCTTCTTAGGTTTTAATTATTTTTTCTTCTTTTGGGACTCTTGAGGAGGTTCTTTCTCAAATTGGATTCTCCTAATTAAACTAAAAAGCCCTTTTTCACTTCGAAAAAGGGCTTTTTAGTTCTAGTACTTCAAAAGGGCTGTGGACTGTTGACCGCCTGTAGACGTATCCGCATACTTGTGACGCAATTTTAACCTAGGTACCTAAGTGCGGATACACCACTTATTTTTTGTTTTTCACATACTTCTCCAGCCAGCTGTCCATTTCCCAAAGGGTATGCAGGACGGATTCCTTGCCTGCATAGCCATGGCTTTCGTGAGGGAGGAGCACCAGTCTTGTCGTCGCGCCATGTCCTTTGAGGGCGTTGTAGTAGCGCTCGGATTGGATGGGGAAAGTTCCCGAGTTATTGTCCGCCTCTCCGTGGATCAGGAGGATAGGAGTCTTGACCTGATCTGCAAAAGAGAAGGGAGACATGTTGAAATACACTTCAGGTGCCTCCCAGTAGCTGCGCTGCTCGTACTGGAATCCAAAGGGTGTCAGGGTACGGTTGTAGGCTCCGCTTCTGGCGATGCCTGCGGCAAAAAGCTGGGTGTGGGAAAGCAAGTTCGCAGTCATGAAGGCGCCATAGGAATGCCCGCCTACTGCAATGCGCTTGCGGTCTCCAATGCCTAGGTCTACCACCTTGTCGATGGCTGCTTCTGCATTGGCTACAAGCTGCTCAATAAAGAAATCATTTGGCTCTTGCTCTCCTTCTCCTACGATGGGCATTTCGGTTTGGTCCATGATCGCATAGCCACGAGTCACCCAATAGATTGGGGATCCCCAGCTGAGGCGCGTAAAGGTGTATTTGGACCCTCTTACTTGGGCAGCATCGGCCGCAGATTTGTATTCCCGGGGATAGGCCCACATCAATACGGGAAGGGCGCCATCTTTTTCTGGGCTATAACCAGCGGGGGTGTATAGGACGGCAGAGAGGTTGAGGCCATCTTTCCGCGGATAGGTCACCAGTTGCTTTTGGATGCCTTTCAGGCTGGGATAGGGATCCGCAAAGGCGGTGATTTGCTTGGGAGCAATTCGCTTTTTGGTATGGCGTAACCAGTAGTTGGGCTGGGTTTCGATACCTTCCTTGAACGTGATGAAGGAACTCGCATCGGCATTGAGCACTTTGCTGACGCGCTCGTAGTAGGGAGCCTGGGATCTCCACAGGATTTGCTGCTCCTTGGTTTTGGTGTTGAAGGTGGAAAGGAAAGGCATATTGCCTTCGGGGCTACCCCCCTCGGAGGTCATGTAGACCAAGTCCCCTTTGCGGAGAAGTACTCTTCGACCATAGGCATTCTCTGTGAAGAGTGGGCTGCCTGGATCATTGTACAGGTCATCGGAGGAGCGCTCAATGATTGTTCGAGGGGCCTGACTTGGAGCTCCGGGCTGGAATACGGATACTTTTTCGGTACGGCTCGCCGACCAACGTTCGCTAAGCAGTGCAAAGGTATCGTCAGACCAGCTGATGCCTCCAAAGCGGAGGGGAGTGCCTAGAAGTTTTTGCTTTTCTCCAGTGAAAGGTGCTGCCAAGGTATATACATGGTCTCGCTCGGCCACCTTGACCTTAGGATCTCCCTTGTCCTGAGCCTCTGCCCAATACAGGGTAGCCGGGACATCTGCACGCCAATTGACATTGCGAATGCCGCTTACTGTGGCGTCAAATCCACTTGGACGAACTTCATCCAAGCCAATTTGGGCGATGGTTTTGAGGACTTCACCCCCATTGCTCCAGACCTGTACCGTGTAGGGAAATCTATCTGCAGGCACGAGGTAGGAAAAAGGAGTTTGGATAGTCTCTACTAGGAGGTAATTTTTGTCAGGGCTTAGCAGCATGGACTTGATCATCCCGGGTTTGCCCAGGGGCTTTTTGGTTCCGCTCACCTCCACCTGCATCAGTTGTGAATCCATAAAGTAGGCGAAAAGTGCCTCGTCATGTGGATTGGCAAGCAAATCTTGGTAGGTACGGCTAGCGGCGGCTTTACCGGAAGTTTCCTGAGTATGGGTCCCACAGGAGCGGGTGGAGCTTTGGGCATTGCGCCTCGGGCGGGGTTGACCGCTTTGATGAGTAGGCTCGTATTGGATAGCCAGGCCACCGAATTTCCCATCACCTGATTGAGGATGGGCTCGGTGAGTTTTTTAGCTTCGTAAGTACGCATGTCCACTACCCAAAGGCTGATTCCTTGCGCCTCGGTTTGGGTAAAGGCCAGGTAGGCTTCGTCCAAGGAAAAGGTAAAGCCATTCATTTTGGGATTGGCTGGCAGACCTTTCACTTGAATTTCCTCACCCGTTTCGGTTTTTTTCACAATCAAATTGGTAAACCCGCCCGTACGGCTGGGACCGGAGGTGCTTGGATTTATTCGGATGCCTGCAATACGAAGTTCGGGCTGCGCAAGGTCTTCAATGCTGGGCGCTTCGCTCCGCTCTTGAATCAAAAGGATGGATCCATCTCTTGAGAAAGACACCGATGGGGTCGCTGGGGCATTGAATAGTTCCGCAATGGAGGCTGGGGGAGTTTGGTAGGTTCCTTGTGCAAGCAAGGAAGACTGTCCGATCAGTAGGGCAAGTGCTACCCATAGGAAGCGGGAGGAGGCGATTTTCATAAGTGGTCAACTAGATAGGAATGACAAGGTACTAGAAATACCGATTTCAAAAAATGGGATTTTGCGGCGAAAACAAAAAAAAGGCTCAACATCCGTTGAGCCTTTTGAGTCAGATCATTAGTCCTTATTTTCCTCTTGCGCCAATGGATACCATTGCGCATCGGAAACCAATGTGATTGGTGGAAGAATCTTGGTGCATGTATCGGCGTGCTCCAGGAGCTAACCAATAGGTCACATCTCTCCAAGAACCTCCTTTGTATACCCGAATGGAGTCATTCAATAGGGAGGTGCCGTAGGTGTTTTTATCGTCATAGACCCCATCTTTACGAAGGGGGTTGAGGTCGTCAGCATCTTGGAAAGATAGCGGTCGGTATACGTCATACACCCACTCATTCATGTTTCCAGCCATGTTGTACAAGCCAAAATCATTGGGTGCCATATCGTAGACGTTGGATGGAAGGATCTCTCCATCGTTGGTTTCCGCTCCTGCAATACCTGCATAATCTCCTCTGCCACGCTTAAAGTTGGCTAAGAAATCTCCTTGCTTGCCCCCTTTTTTGCCACGGCCATCGTAGGGATTGCGTACCCCTCTGCCATCCCAAGGATAAATTCGACCATATTCCTGATTTTCATCCAAGTACTGAGTTCCAACCATGGCTTTGGCTGCATATTCCCACTCGGATTCGGTAGGAAGTCTAAATTCAGCAATCACTACACCTCGTTCGATCAACTGAGAACGAGTAAGGGTGGAGTCTAAACCTTGTCTGGCGACTTCAATTTTTTGTACGTATTCGGTTCTCCACTTTGCATAGGCATTGGCCTGAGACCAAGATACCCCTGCTACAGGGTAAAAATTAAACCCAGGGAATCTGAAATAGTAGGATTCGTAGACATCGTTGAAAGTCATGGCCCCTCTCCAAACTTTCTCAGAGGGCTCTAACTTTTTCCATTCGGCCTCAGGTACTTGCTTTTTCATCGCAAATAAAAACTCCTTGTAGTCGTTGTTGGTCATCTCGGTTTCATCCAACCAAAAAGTTGAAATCGAAACGGTGCGCTCCATATTGTCACGGAAAGCCATAACATCCTCTTCTTGGGAACCGAGGATGGCTCGACCGCCTTGGATCAACTTTAGGTTGGGTCCAGGGATTTGTTCTGCTTTTTTGGCTACAAAAAACTGGGTGGAATCGTCTGCTTCAAAGGAAAAGTCAGCACCGGTAGTGGCGCTACGTTTTCCGGGAGCATTTGCAGTTCTTCGGCCGTAGGTATTATTTTTTTGGCAAGAGGACAAAACGGTGGCTGTCACAAGTGTCAGGGCGATGGCCCAGCTCCTCCAAGTATTGGGTAGACGCATAGGTGAAATGTGTTTGGTCTATTTCTGTTGCTAATATACAAGGGCTTAGGAGATCGCACCAAAGCCGGTTTAAAATTGTTATCAAGAGTAGGCCTCTAGTGAAGCAGGAGAAATCTCCAAATTCTGTTCGATGTGCCTACAAAAGTAGGATAATTTACTAAAGGAAAGCCCTTTTACTCAGTTGTACTACCAAATCCTCCACTACTTACCTGGCTCACTATTGGATTCAATGGGTACTCAACCCATTTTTAGTGCTCCAAAGGCTGCATTTTAGGAAGTTTTCATTTCCTTAAGCAAATGCTGTGCCTTTTGTATGTTGAGAACCTGATCGATGCTGAGAATTAAACGATTTTTGTGTTCTTTTATTTTACATGACTTGGGATGGAGTTGCACAAATTTCATGATGTTGCCAAAAACAGCCGAACTGTAGTAGGTTTCCTTGCTAGAGGGAAGGAGGTAACATTTCATTTGAGATGCCTTGAGTACCAACTTTTCGATCCCCAATTCCTCGGCTTGCCAACGCAAGCGCACGGTTTCCATTAAGTCTTTGACCGCCTTTGGAAGTGGGCCAAATCGATCTTGGAGCATTTGCCCAAACTGATCCAGTTCTTCTTCTTTTTCTAGACCGTCCAACTTGGAGTACAAGCCCAGGCGCTCGCTGATGTTGCTCACATAACTCTCCGGAATAAGGAGCTCTAGGTCAGTTTCTATCGTGCAATCCTGTACCAGTACCGCCACCTTTTCCTTCAAATCCTCTTCAAACAAGGCGGCAAATTCATTTTCTTTCAGTTCCTGTACAGCCTCGTCCAAGATTTTGTGGTACATCTCAAATCCCAGGTCGGTAATGAAGCCGCTTTGCTCGGCCCCTAACAGGTTGCCTGCTCCGCGGATGTCTAGATCCTTCATGGCCACTTTGAAGCCGTCTCCCAGGTCAGAAAATTCCTCTAAGGTTTGAAGGCGCTTTCGTGCTTCGGCCGTAAGTCCAGAAAGGGGACTGGTGAGCAAGTAGCAAAAGGCTTTTTTATTGCTTCTGCCTACCCTTCCGCGCATTTGGTGGAGGTCTGAGAGCCCAAACATGTGAGCTCTGTTGATCAAAATGGTGTTGGCATTCGGAATGTCCAATCCGGACTCAATGATGTTGGTGGAGACCAAGACATCGTATTGGTGGTTAATGAAGTCCACCATAATTTTTTCCAATTTGTCCCCATCCATCTGCCCATGGGCGCCGATGACGCGGGCATCTGGAACTAATTTTAAGATGAGGTTGGCAATGCTGTCGATTTCTCCAACGCGGTTGTGCACAAAAAACACCTGCCCCCCGCGGCGGAGTTCGTAGGACACCGCATCTCGGATCACTTCTTCTTCGAAGGTCTGTACCTCGGTAGTCACTGGCTGCCTGTTGGGTGGCGGAGTGGCGATGACCGAAAGGTCGCGTGCTCCCATCAAGGAAAAATGGAGGGTACGCGGAATCGGAGTAGCCGTGAGCGTAAGCACATCCACATTGACCCGCAGGTTTTTGAGTTGGTCCTTCACCTTGACGCCAAACTTTTGTTCCTCGTCGATGATCAGCAATCCAAGGTCCTTGAACCCGATGTCTTTGCCGACAATTTTATGGGTACCAATCAAAATATCAATTTCCCCGCTAGCAACTTGTTCCTTGATGGCTTTGATGTCCTTGGCCGATCGGAATCGGTTCAAGTAGTCCACCTTGACGGGGAAATTTTCGAGGCGCTCAGACAAAGTTTGGTAATGCTGCATCGCCAAGATGGTGGTAGGCACTAGAATTGCGACCTGCTTTCGATCGTTGACGGCTTTGAAGGCTGCCCGGATGGCAACCTCAGTTTTTCCAAAGCCCACATCCCCACAGACGAGTCGGTCCATGGGATACGATTTTTCCATATCTGCCTTCACATCGGCAGTGGCAGCTGCTTGATCTGGGGTATCTTCGTACAAGAAAGAGGATTCCAGCTCCACTTGAAGTACGGAATCCCGTGAAAAGGTAAATCCTGGGGCAGACCTGCGCTTGGCATAGAGCGCAATGAGGTCCTTGGCAATGTCTTTGACCTGCTTTTTGACCCGTGCTTTTTTGTTTTCCCAGTCTGGGGAGCCTAGTTTGGACATGGAGGGAGCCTGTCCTTCCTGTCCTGAATACTTCGATATCTTGTGTAGAGAGTGGATGTTGACGTAGAGCAGGTCATCGTCCCGAAAAATCAGGCGAACAGCTTCCTGCATTTTGCCGCTGACATCCACCTTTTCAAGCCCAGCAAATCGTCCCACCCCATAGTCCACATGGACGACGTAATCTCCGGGATGGAGGGCCTTGATTTCTTTGAGGGTAAGTGCCTTGGAGGCGGTAGACTTGCTTTTGGATTTGTAGCGGTGAAAGCGCTCAAATAGCTGGTGGTCGGTGTAGCAGACGAGTTTGGCCTGCTTATCCACAAAGCCTTCTCTGAGGCTGAGCAACATGCTTTGAACCTGCAAGGTGGGGTCCAATTCCTGGAAAATCCCCTGCAATCGGTCGATCTGCTTCTCGTTTTCAGCGGTAATTAGGTTGAGGTAGCCCGCCTTTTCGTTGTCCCCCAAGTTGGCCACGAGCAGGTCAAAATTCTTATTGAAGGAAGGCTGAGGCTGACTTTCCCAGCTGACCTTGGTGGTATTTTTCAAGTAGAATTGCCTACCGAACTCTACTACGGAAAACTTTTTTGCGGCCTCGTTAAACTGGGCCCCCTGCTCAAAAACCTGTTCGGGCTGGAGGACAAGCGCTCCCGATAGCTGTGCAAAAGCCTGCACGGCTTTTTGGTAACACTCGTCCATCACATCGAGTGTGAGTTGGTAGTCCTTGATCCAGAGGAGGGCATTCTCGGGCAAAAAAGTCAAAAAAGACTGCCGCACTTCTTGAAGCAGGCGAGTTTGCACGTTTGGGATCAGGGAGATGAAGTCTACGCCCTGCAGGGAAAGTTGGGTCTCTGGGTCGAAGGTGCGGATGCTTTCAATTTCTTTGCCAAACAATTCCAGTCGATAAGGGAACTCATTGCTAAAGGAAAAGACATCCAAAATCCCTCCTCGAATGGCAAATTGCCCGGGTTCGTAGACGAAGTCCGTTCGCTCAAAATCATAAGAGCTGAGAATTTCAGTAACAAACTCTAGGTCTACGGCCTCGCCTACCCGTGCAATAAAGGTGTTTTCGACTAGCGCCCGCTTATTGACCACCTTTTCGTACAGGGCTTCTGGGTAAGTGATGACAATGCGTGCCCTGCCCTTGGTTTCAATGATTTGGTTGAGGAGCTCCGCCCGCTGCAGCACATTGGCATTGTCGATTTCTTCGTACTGGTAGGGGCGTTTGTAACTGCTCGGAAATAGGCGTTGGTCGAGGTTGCCCAACAAGTTTTGAAGGTCTGAATTGAGGTAGGCGGCCTCCTCTTTGTCTTGGGCGATGATGAGGTGAAACCCACCTTGCTTTTCAAAATAGGCCGCGAGTAAGACCATGTCCAAACTCCCTGAAAGGCCTTTTAACTGCAGTTGGAAAGGCGCCCTCTCACTCAATTGGTGGGCGAGGGTTTGAAAAATGGGGTCCGACTGGTAAATGGAAAGAAAAGAAGGTCTATCCACAAAGGGCTTGGTTTAAGAGATGGAAGGCTGCAAATCTAGGTTTTTTTGGCCTATCTCGAGGAAAGGAAACAGAAATTGACATTTTTTGAACTAAGCCGCGTACAAAATGTTTTTGAATCGATGAGACAAGCAGCCCCTCCAAAAACCTGGTTCCAAAAGATAGAGAAACTCCATCCCTACGAGACACTGCTGTATCTCGGGATGCTTGGAAGTGGGATTATCTTTTTGTTTCTGGCACTGGCATTTCTGTCTTCTGGGAGGGAGTACCTACGAGGGCTCAACGAACAGATGCCACTGGCCTTCTTGGTTTCTACCTTTCTTTTGGTGCTTTCCGGCTACACTGCGGTGAAAATGCGGATCCATTACCAGGAAGAAAATAATGCCAAGCTGCATCGTTCCTTGAAAGCCACCTTTGTTTTGGGCTTACTTTTTACGGTGTTTCAGATCTTGGGGTGGATGGAACTAAGCAGTAAGGGAATCAATTTTACGGGTGTCCCAAGTGGGTCTTTTCTCTACGTCCTTTCAGGAATCCATGTGGTACACTTGATTGGTGCCATGTCTTTTGCGGTGATTTTGCTCCTGCAACTTCGAAAAATAGAACAGGATATGGTGCGTAAACTCGTATGGATGACTAATCCCTACGAAAAATTGCGCATTCGTCTTTTTACCGTGTACTGGCAATTTATGGATGCGGTTTGGCTTATTTTATTTCTCCTTTTTGTCCTGAGCTTCTGATGCGACTCCAACTTCAAACCGCCGTTTCTAGTACCCACTTGGAAGTGAAAGCCGGCTTTACCGAATCCTTATTTGCCAAGTTGGCCCCTCCCTTTCCACCGGTGAAGGTGATCCGTTTTGACGGCTGTACCGCAGGTGATATCGTCGACCTAGAGCTGAATTTTATTTTTTTCAAGCAAAAATGGACCAGTAAAATCACCGAAGATCACTGCGATGCAACCGAATTTCTCTTTGTGGATGAGGGGATCGTCCTGCCTTTTTTTCTGGGGAAGTGGAGGCATTGCCACCGCATTTTGGCGCAGCCTAGTGGAAGCATCATTTCGGATGAAATTGAGTTTGAGGGAGCCTATTCCTGGATGACCCCCCTTTTGTACCCGGTGCTTTGGGTTCAATTCTGGTACCGAAAGCCGATCTACCGCCGGATTTTTAAAAAGTAGTAGCGGTCACTAAGTGCTCGCAATTTTTAATTTGGCAATCTCCGTAGAGGACCAAGGAGTGGCTGGTCATGGAGGAACTAAATTCTGTGCTCATGCTTTCCTTGATTTCCGTTAGCCTGGGATCCGAAAACTCGCGAATTTTCCGACACTGGTTGCAGACGTGGTGATCGTGGTGGGTATAGGTGAGCGCTTGCTCGTAGAGGGCTACCTTGTCTTTAAATTGGTGTTTGACGGCTAGTCCACTTTCGACAAGCAGGTCTAGGGTATTGTAAATGGTGGCGCGGCTGATGGTATAGCCTTTGTTTCTCATTTTCAGAAAAAGTCCCTCCACATCGATGTGTTCGTCCTCGGGGAGGAGGTAGAGTTCATCCAGTACGGAATACCGCTCGGGAGTTTTTCTACTTCCTTGCCGAAGGAGAAAGTTTTCAAAAATCTTCTTCGCTTTTTCAATTAAGGCGGTATCGGCCATTTTCAGAGAGGTTGAAGGATAAAGGTCTACTTTTCTTCAGGCTTTGACAAGGAAAGCCAAGAGTTCTTCCAGGTAGAATTCTTGAAAAATTGTTTGAACCTAGGTTTAAAAACTCCGTACCTTAAAGGTAATGAAATGTGAAGTGGATGATGTCTAGAGCCCTCTTGCTGTTTGTTTTTTTTCTGATTGGACTGACGCTTCGGGCGCAGGTTCCGGGATTTTTTCTACTAGGGGATCAGAAAAAAGCAAAGTTGCCCTTTTTGGCGTCCAATAGTTTGATTCTACTGCCTGTTTCCATCAATGGAAATCCTCCATGCTATTTCTTGGTGGATACCGGGGTGCGGGCCAACCTCCTGTTTAGTAAAACCATGGGGGATTCCATGGGCCTATCCTACAGCAGAAGAGTGGGGATGGTCGGTGCAGATGGAAGCACGACGGTGTGGGCACAGGTGTCTCCGATGAACACCCTGGGTCTGGGCGAAGTAGAGGGTCGACTTCAAAGTTTGTTGGTGTTGGAAGAAGATTTTCTGGAACTGGAGTCCGTGATCGGCATTCCTGTTTATGGGATTTTGGGCTATGAATTTTTCAAGTACAATGCGGTTAAAATTGACTACGAGCAGTCTGTTATGACCTTTTATGCACCCGAGGGACTGACTTTGAAGTCCCCGTTTTATCGAAAAGGCCGCTTGACACTGGAGGAAGGAAAGGCCTACCTTGACGTAAAGGTAAGGCAGCAGTCGGGGTCCAAGCTCCGAGGAAAGGTGCTCGTAGATACCGGTGCCAACCATGGCTTGCTATTGAATCGAGAAACAGTACCTGAGATTCAACTTCCAGAAAAGCATTTGGAGACGCAATTGGGGCAGTCCTTGGGAGGAGTGCTGTATGGGTCTATTGGGCGAGTGGCAGGCCTTTCCATCCGGGGATTACAATTTACCCAGGTCCTGACCTCCTTTCCGGAAGAAAGTTTCGCCAGTACCCGAATCAAGGAAAGTGGGCGGATAGGGAGTTTGGGAGCAGAGGTATTGGGGCGGATGACCGTGATTTTGGACTACCCGAGAAATGAAATCTTTGTCCGACGAAATGCAGCCTTTTACCAGCCTTTTGAGTTTGACATGAGTGGCTTGGTGGTCAAAAAGTTGCTGACCCCAGAAAAGCGCTGGTATGTAGGGGATGTGCGCGAAGGCTCCCCGGCGAAGCTAGCGGGCATTTTGCCTTTTGATGAAATCTTAACCATCAACTCAGTCCCCATTTTGCTCTGGGAGATGGACCATTTGGTCAAATTGCTACGCGCTGAAGAGGGGAAGGAAATTCAATTGGAGGTACGTCGCTATTCCCAACCCGGATCCACCTCCTTTGAGGACTTCCGCTTTCGCTTCTTCTTGAAAAAGCAGATTTGATTAGTCAAGCGGAAAAGAAAATTTGGGTAACTTTGAGACTAAAGACAACATCTTGAACTGGTTATCCGTGTAACTCTTCGATTTAACCCACATCAACAATGAAAAAAATCTTAATTCCTGTAGCCATCCTTGCCGTAATAGGTATTTTAATTTATTCCAAGGCGGTAGGTACCTACAACCAATTTGTGCAATTAGAAGAAGAAATCAACGGCCAATGGGCTGAGGTGCAGACGCAATACCAACGACGTGCAGACCTGATTCCTAACTTGGTCAGCACTGTAAAGGGCTATGCTGAATTTGAGCAGGAAACCTTGACAGGCGTAGTCGAAGCCCGTGCAAAGGCTACTTCTGTACAAATTGACCCGACTAACTTGACTCCAGAAAAGTTGGCTGAATTTCAGCAGGCTCAGGATCAACTCTCAGGCGCCTTGAGCCGTTTGCTAGTGACCGTTGAAAAATACCCAGACTTAAAGGCTAACCAAAATTTCTTGGAATTGCAGGCTCAATTGGAGGGAACGGAAAACCGGATTTCTGTGGCACGTAGAAACTTCAATGAGTCCATCAAAGGGTTTAACTCCACCTTGCGCGTGTTCCCAAACAACCTCTTTGCAGGTTGGTATGGATTTGTAGCCAAGGGCTATTTTGAAGCGGCTGCTGGTGCAGAAAATGCCCCTAAAGTAGAATTCTAAGCACATGGCATCCAACCTATTTTCTCCAGAGCAAAAGGCACAAATCGTAGCCGCAATAAAAGAGGCAGAAACTCAAACCTCTGGAGAGATTCAAGTACACATCGAAAGCCGTTGCAAAGGGTCTGTTTTGAACCGTGCTGCTCAGGTTTTTGAGACGCTGAAGATGTACCAAACCAAAGACAGAAATGGGGTTTTGGTATACTTGGCTTCAGAAGACCACAAATTTGCTATACTCGGAGATGCAGGCATCAATGCAGTGGTGCCTGCAAACTTCTGGGAAAGCACCAAAGACCTCATGGCGAGTTTCTTTCGCCAAGGCAAATTCACCGAAGGCCTTATTGAAGGCATCCACCATGCCGGTGATCAGTTGAAAGCTCATTTTCCTTACGATCACCGGGACGACCAAAACGAACTAACTGATGAGGTATCCTTCGGCCATTAAGCCTCTATGCTTACTCGCGCTCTTTCTCTTACAAGGCTTTGCAGTTGCTCAGGACTTTCCTCCTGCGCCCAATCCCCCTCGTTTAGTAAATGATTTTACAGGTACGCTAAGCGCTGAAGAAGTCGAACAGCTCGAAAAGAAATTACTGGCCTATTCGGACAGTACCTCCACCCAAGTATCCATTGTGCTCTTGGGGTCAGTAGGACCGTATGACATCTCAGACTATGCCTTTCAATTGGGCGAACAATGGGGAATTGGAGTAAAAGGCAAAGACAATGGGATCCTTATCTTGGCGGCGATGGACGACCGGAAGGTTTTTATTGCTGCAGGACGAGGAATGGAAGGAGCCATCCCGGATGCGCTTGCCAAGCGGATCGTGACGGATATGATCCTGCCCAACTTCAAAATGGAAGCCTACTACCAGGGACTGGATCAGGCCACAGACATGATCTTCAAGTTGGCCTCCGGCGAATACAAAGCGGATGAGGTGCTCTCCGATGGAAATTCTGGAGGGTCCATCTTGCTCATCCTGCTGTTGGTATTTCTATTTGTAATTCTTCCTTTGATCAAAAATAGAAGAGACAATAACAACCACATGGGCGGACGAGGTGGAGGAGTAGATTTTTGGACCACTATCATGCTTGCCAATATGCTGGGTGGCGGCGGCAGGAGCAGTGGCGGCGGTTCCTTTGGTGATTTCTCCTCTGGAGGAGGATCCTTTGGTGGCTTCGGTGGCGGCTCCTTTGGGGGTGGTGGTGCTGGCGGAAGCTGGTAAACCTTTACCTATTCTCTTTAGAAATTAGGGCAGACAAGGACTCTTGAATGAGGTCTTGTTCAAAGCCTTTACTCATCAGGTACTTCGTCACGAGGTACCTTTTTTTATAGGCACCTGTTTCCTTCGTCTTTTCCCACTTTTTTTCAGCCTCTCGCTCGAGGGTAGCATAATATTCCTCTCCATCAATTTCGGAAAGCCCCAATTGGATAGTCGAAGCACTGATTTCTCGGAGTTTGAGTTCCTGCCGGATTCGGGCCCTCCCCCATTTCTTAATCCGAAATTTTCCCCGGGCATAGGAGCGCGCAAAGCGTTCTTCATCCACAAATCCACTGGCCTCCAATTCGGCAAGGATCGTGTCAACAGCCTTTCCTTGAATCCCTTTTTCGAAAAGCTTGCGTCGAAGTTCCCAAACACAGCGCTCTTGGTAGGAGCAATAGGTTTCCAATTTGCCTCGTGCTTCTTCCAGACTCCAATTCTTTTTTGGCGACTGCTCTTCGTTATTTCTTCCCCAAGTGGACATTTTTGGTAATTTTGAAGCAAATTACCTTTCGCTCAAGTTTTTTCAAACCTTATTTCCCTATTCCACCCATGAGAAAGAAAATCGTAGCCGGCAACTGGAAGATGAACCTCACCTTTGAAGAGGGGCAGCAGCTCACCTCTGAGCTCGTTCAAATGTATAAAGACGAGGCCATCCAAGAGGTAACTGTCGTCCTGAATCCTCCTTTTCCACACCTGTACCCAGTCAAGAAATTGGTGGGGGATACCGCAGGAGTGGCGATGGGAGCGCAAAACTGTTCGGAGAAAGAAAGCGGAGCCTTCACCGGAGAAGTTTCTGCCAAAATATTGGCCTCCTTCGGGGTATCCTATGTCATCTTGGGCCATTCGGAGCGCAGAGAATATTTCAAAGAAGACAATGCCCTTCTTGCCACTAAGGTCAACCAGGCCTTGGCCCATGGACTGACTCCAATCTTTTGTTGTGGAGAGTCTTTGGAAATTCGTGAGGCAGGTACCCATGAAGAAACCGTCAAGGCACAGTTGACAGCAAGTTTATTTCATTTATCACCAGAAGAATTTTCCAAGGTGGTGATTGCCTATGAACCCATCTGGGCGATTGGCACGGGCAAAACTGCTTCAGCCGATCAAGCACAAGAAATGCATGCAGCACTTCGAGGGCACTTGGCTAGCAAGTATGGCCAGGAGATCGCTGCGCAAACCTCTATTTTGTACGGAGGATCCGCCAATCCAGGAAATGCGAAGGAACTTTTTGGCAAGCCCGATGTGGACGGAGGATTGATTGGAGGGGCATCCCTCAAATCCCGTGACTTTATTGAAATTGTAAAATCATTTTAAGGAAGGACCCGTAGTGACGGGACTTTTTCAGCAGCACTTTCCCTCTCAAAGGAAGAGTGTTTACCCAAGGAAACATCAGCCATGGACTACATACAAGTAAGCATCACCTGCTTGGAGAAATACCGGGAAATCTTGATTGCAGAACTGGCAGCGGTTGGCTTTGATTCCTTTTTGGAAACAGACAGCGGCCTAGAGGCCTATGTGCCGCAAGACCTCTTTGCCAGAGCTTCTTTTGACGAAGTCATCGCCACCTACCGTGAGCCTGCAGCGCTCACCGTGGTGGAGGGAATTGTACCCAAGGTGAATTGGAACGAGGAATGGGAAAAAAATTACGACCCCATCGAAGTAGATCAGCTGGTTTATGTGCGGGCTTCCTTCCATGCACCGCAACCGGGCTTCCAATACGAGATTGTGATCAATCCCAAAATGTCCTTTGGCACTGGACACCATGCGACGACCTTTCAATTGCTTTCCATGCAAGGCAAAATCGATCACCAAGGCAAGCGGGTGTTGGATGTAGGATCGGGCACTGGGATCTTGGCGATCATGGCTCATTTGCTCGGAGCAAAGCAGGTAGAAGCCTTTGACATCGATTCCTGGTGCGTGGACAATGGCAACGAAAACTTTGATTTGAATGGGGTGTCCACCCGTATGGGCTTGGGTACCATCCGCGAGGTAAATCCACAAGGACCCTACGAACTGATCTTGGCCAACATCAACAAGAATGTGCTGCTGGATGAATTGGCAATTTATTCTGCTTTGCTCACCTCCCAAGGACTACTCCTTTTGAGTGGGTTTTATTCAGAAGACATCGCGGATCTCGTGCAGGCTGCTTCCGCACAGGGGCTAACTTTAACGATGCAAACCACCAAGGACAACTGGGCTGCTTTGTGTCTTCAAAAAAAATAAGATGGCAGAATTAATCGTCTATTCCGTTTTATTGCTTGCTGTCCTTGGACATGGATGGGCAGCGGCGCATTGGTATAAAAAAATCCACCAGCACCCTCAGCTTACTTTTGGCCAAAAAAATGCCTTGAAGATGAGGGCCCTGGTTTTCCCATTAGGGCTCTGGTGGTCGGCTCGTAAGAGTCGGGAGAACTGATTTTTGTTCGAACCTTTTTGTTCGGCGCACGCTTTAAAGATAGGTTCAAATCCAAGTTCTTGGGTTTTTACTTTGAATAACCGCTATTTTTATTCTATGGAGTACGTCTGGAAACAAAAGCCGAAAACGGCTCAAGCCGTGATTGATAAGTTGAGCAAGGACATCAATGTCAATGCCACCTTGGCCAACATGCTATTTAATCGCGGGGTGGAGAATTTTGACCAGGCCAAAGATTACTTCCGTCCAAGTTTGAATCTCCTGCATGATCCTTTTTTGATGAAGGACATGGATGCTGCCGTGTTGCGCATCAGCCAAGCCGTAAAAAATAAAGAGCACATCTTAGTCTATGGGGATTACGATGTGGATGGCACTACCGCAGTCGCCTTGGTTTATGAATTTTTGAAAGGCTTTTACCCCCATGTGGATTTTTACATTCCGGACCGATACAAGGAAGGCTATGGCATATCCGAACGGGGAGTTCGTTTTGCTGCTGAAAATGGGTTTTCATTAGTAATCGCTTTAGACTGTGGAATCAAAGCCATGGATAAGGTAGACCTAGCGACTCAGCTTGGGGTAGATTTTATCATTTGTGACCACCATACACCTGGGGATGAACTGCCTCAGGCGGTCGCTGTACTTGACCCAAAACGACAGGATTGTGGGTATCCCTACAAGGAACTGAGTGGCTGTGGAGTAGGCTTTAAGCTCATCCAGGCCTATGCCAAGGTGCAACAGTTGGAGGAGTCGAGCTTGTATGCGTATTTGGACTTGGTGGTAGTCAGCATTGCAGCCGACATCGTTCCCATCACCGGGGAAAATCGAATATTGGCCTATTACGGCTTGGACCGGATCAACAATACCCCCAGAGCAGGGCTGAAAGCCTTGATGTTACTTTCCAAGTTGGAGAAGGAGATTCAAATTTCTGAAATCGTATTCAAGATTGGCCCTAGAATCAATGCCTCTGGCCGTTTGGAACATGCCAAGGCTTCCGTAGAACTGTTGCTAGCGACTAACCTCGACGAGGCGATCGATCGTGCCAAACTTGTCGATGAGGTGAATGCCACGCGGCGCAACTTTGATGAGCACATCACCAAAGAAGCCTTTGAAATGTTGGCCCTACAAGAAGCCGATGGGCAGTGGAATTCTACGGTATTGTTTAAGCAAGATTGGCACAAAGGAGTGATTGGCATAGTTGCCAGCCGCTGCATTGAAAAGTATTACCGCCCGACGATTATTTTGACCGAGTCCAACAACAAGGCTACGGGAAGTGCCCGCTCCGTGGTGGACTTTGACATTTACGAAGCCATCGCCGAATGTGCAGACTTGTTGGACCAGTTTGGGGGGCATAAATACGCAGCGGGCCTTACCTTGGACGTGAAAAACGTGCCTGCCTTTCAAAAAAAGTTTGAGGAGGTAGTCAGTTCTCGGATTGAGGCAGTTCATCTCAAGCCGGTCATTGAAGTCGACGATGCATTGCTTTTGGATCAGATCAACTACAAGTTTTACAACATTCTCAAGCAGATGGCTCCTTTTGGCCCGGGCAATACCGAGCCTGTTTTCCGTATTCAAAATGTGTACGCAGAGGAGGTCACTGTACTCAAAGACAAGCATTTGCGTTTCAAAATCATGCAGGACGGGCAAGTGACCACGCCGGTATGCTTGGGCTTTGGAATGGCTGACCGAAGCAAAGATCCTGACCTCACTACGGTCAATATGCTTCGCGGAAAAATGCGTTTCGATATTGTCGCGGAGATGCGTGAAAATTTCTTCCGTGATAAAAGTAGTTTGCAACTCTACGTGAAAGACATCAAATTTGACTGATATGATTCTTCGAGCCGAGCACCTTCTCAAAATATACAAAGGCCGATCCGTGGTCAATGACATTTCGGTACAGGTTTCCCAAGGGGAAATTGTGGGGCTTTTGGGCCCCAATGGTGCTGGAAAAACCACCTCTTTTTACATGATTGTGGGATTGATCCAACCCAATTCAGGAAAAATCTTCTTGGACGAGCAAGACATTACGGGACTCCCCATGTACAAACGAGCCAAGTTGGGCATTGGCTACCTGGCTCAGGAGGCTTCGGTCTTTCGCAAACTTTCTGTGGAGGAAAATATCTTAGCCGTATTGGAGATGACCACGCTGACTAAGGCACAGCAGAAGGAAAAAATGGAGAGTCTACTTGAAGAGTTTAGTTTGACACACGTACGGAAAAACCTGGGCATGGTGCTTTCTGGGGGTGAGCGTCGCCGTACTGAAATCGCCAGAGCCTTGGCCGTAGACCCTAAGTTTGTGCTCTTAGATGAGCCTTTTGCGGGGGTAGACCCTATTGCTGTGGAGGAGATTCAAACGATAGTAGCGAAGCTGAAGACAAAAAATATAGGGATCCTGATCACCGACCACAACGTAAACGAAACGCTTTCGATCACTGACCGAGCCTACTTGATGTTTGAAGGGCGTCTACTGAAAGCAGGAACTGCAGAGGAGCTCGCTGCCGACGAGCAAGTGCGTAAGGTGTATTTGGGCACGCAGTTTGAACTCAAACGGAAAAGTTTCTCCTAAATGGAAGTGCTCAATAGCTTCCTAACCTGGATTTTTAAAAGTCGGCTAGGTCAAATCGATAAGTTTAAGCAAGACCCTCATGTGGTGCAAAAAGCCATGCTTTTTGACTTGTTGGAAGCGGCCAAGCACACCCAATTGGGCAAGGCGCACCACTTTGGAGAAATCAAGTCCTATGCTGATTTTGCCGCGCGTGTTCCCCTTTTCGATTACGAGTCCTTTACTCCCTATTTGGAGAAAACCATCAAAGGAAAGCAGCATATCTTTTGGCATTCTACCATTCAATGGTTTGCTAAATCTTCGGGCACCACGGCTGGTCGAAGCAAATACATTCCCGTATCTGAAGAAAGTTTGGAGGAATGCCATTACAAAGGGGGCAAGGACATGGTGTCCCTTTACGTGAATAATTACCCCGACACCAAGTTGTTTACTGGCAAAAGCCTATCCGTAGGCGGGACGCTTGAAAAGGAACCCCTTCACCCCAAAGGAACTGCACGCGCTGGAGATGTGTCGGCACTGATTATGCACAACCTCCCCATATGGGTCCAGTTTGTCCGTACCCCTTCTTTGGAGACGGCCTTGATGGCAGATTGGGAGGCGAAGATCGAGCGCATGGCTCGGGAGACCATGGACGAAAACGTGACTTCTATTGCTGGGGTCCCTACTTGGACCCTAGTCTTGCTGCAGCGGATTTTGGAGCTAAAAAAAGCAACTCATATTTTGGAAGTTTGGCCCAACCTGGAAGTGTTTTTCCATGGAGCGGTTGCGTTTGGCCCTTATCGAAACTTATTCAAGCAGCTCATTCCATCCGATAAGATGCGGTACATGGAAACCTACAATGCCTCCGAAGGATTTTTCGGCATGCAGGATCAGCCGGATTCGGATGAACTCTTGTTGTTGTTGGATTATGGGATTTTTTACGAGTTTATCCCCACTGAGGAACTCGGAAAGGAAAACCCGAAAGTCGTTTCCTTGGAAGGCGTAGAACTTGGAAAAAATTATGCGCTGGTCATCACTACCAATGGGGGATTGTGGCGCTACATGATTGGAGACACAATCAAATTTACCTCATTACACCCCTATCGTTTCCGTATCTCTGGACGAACCAAGCATTTTATCAATGCTTTTGGTGAGGAAGTGATTGTGGAAAATGCTGAGGCAGCGATCACGCATGCTTGTGCACAAACAGGGGCGACCATTGCCAATTTTACTGCTGCGCCCATCTATTTTGAAGACAGCCAATCCAAGGGAGCACACGAATGGGTGGTAGAGTTTAAAAATGCCCCAGAAGACTTGGAGGACTTTGCGCAGAAATTAGACGATCACCTTCGCGAGGTCAATTCAGACTACGATGCCAAAAGGCACAAGGACCTAGCACTTCAACGGCTACGGCTCCATGCTGCACCCACAGGACTTTTTGAAGCCTGGTTAGCCAAAAAGGGTAAATTAGGAGGACAGCACAAGGTCCCTCGCCTATCGAATTCTAGAGAATTTATGGACGAAATCTTGGCATTAATGGCAACCCATTCATATAGGTTTTTGAACCCCAAAACCAATTAATCAAAACTACTTGTACCTGTTTTGTGTTAGGATAAGGTTTTAGGCCCAAAAACCCCAGAACAGTTGCTTTTCACTACCTCAAAAAGTGAAGTCCAAATATCCCCACCTTGATCAACTCCATTGCCAAGTCCCGTTTCTGAACCTATGCATACTTCTTCCCTGTTTGAAAAAGCCCAAGAATTTCTTCAGCAGTACTATTCCGAATCCAATTTGTCGGGATTAGAAAAAAGGCTGGATCAGGTGCAAGTTGAAATTTTGCGGGATGGAACCTATCGCTTGACCGAAAAGGAGTTGAGTTTTGGGGCGAAGCTCGCTTGGCGAAATAGCAACCGCTGCATGGGGAGACTTTTTTGGAAGACCCTTAAAGTGAGAGATCGGAGAAGCCTAAGTAGCGCCGAGGAGGTATTTGCTGACGCCATGGTCCATCTTAAATCAGCTACCCAAGGAGGAAAAATTCGCTCAACCCTATCCGTTTATGCAAGCGCTGATGAAGGAGTGCCTGGATTTCGTATTTTAAATAAGCAACTGATCCGTTTTGCGGGCTATACGCTGCCCACTGGAGAGATCCTGGGAGACCCTGATTCTGTTTCATTTACCAGTTATTGTACTGCTTTGGGATGGGAGGGAAAGAAAACTGCCTTCGATCTTCTGCCGCTAGTCATTCAGCAAGATGGAGAGGCTGCCCGATGGTTTTCGATTCCGGAAGAGCTGGTACTGCGGGTGAATTTAACCCATCCCGATTACCCTTGGTTTCAAGAATTAAAGTTGCAGTGGTATGCCGTACCGGTGATCTCCGATATGCGGATGGAAATTGGAGGGATTTCTTTTCCTTGCGCCCCCTTCAATGGCTGGTACATGCTCACGGAGGTTGCCGCCAGAAATCTTGGGGATGAACAGCGTTACAATGTGCTACCGCTCCTTGCCAAAAAATTGAATTTAAACACGCGACAGGTAAAAACTCTCTGGAAGGACAAAGCGATGCTGGTGCTTCAGGAAGCCGTGCTCCATTCCTTTCAAGCCCAAGGCGTAACCTTGGTAGATCACCATACTGCCTCTGAGCAGTTTTTAGAATTTTGCAAGCAAGAGGAAGGGAAAGGGAGATCGGTACAAGCTGACTGGGCCTGGATTGTGCCGCCCGCGGCAGGGTCGACACTTGGGGTGTTCCATCAGGAATGGGAGAATCAAATTCTGTCCCCTAATTTTTATTACCAGCCTGCTGCTTGGAAGGAAGAAGAAGCCGAGCGCACACCCAATTTTGCTACCGGAAAGTGCCCTTTTTCGGGCAACTAACTTCAAGGTAAAGTCTTCGGGCTGACCTTTTCCTTTCGGCAAAAAAAGTGTACTTTCACCGATTCCTAATTTTCGCAAAACCATGACCCAACCCCCTGCGGCACAGGAAGAATTCCTAGAAATATTTGGAGCTAGAGAGCACAATCTTAAAAACATTGACCTAAAGATTCCCCGCAACAAGGTGGTGGTAGTGACCGGGTTGAGTGGTAGTGGAAAAAGCTCTTTGGCATTTGACACCATCTATGCGGAGGGGCAACGCAGGTACATGGAGAGTTTTTCAGCCTATGCCCGTTCCTTCCTGGGCGGGATGGAGCGTCCCGATGTGGACAAGATCAATGGGCTTTCTCCTGTCATTGCGATTGAGCAAAAGACCACTTCCAAAAATCCAAGATCTACGGTAGGTACGGTCACGGAGATTTACGATTTCATGCGTCTCCTCTTCGCTCGAGCGGCAGATGCTTATTCCTACCACAGCGGCAAGCCCATGATCCGGCAGACGGAAGATCAAATCTTGGAGCAGCTATTCACCAAGTTTGCAGGGAAAAAATTGTACCTCCTCGCCCCGGTGGTCAAGGGGAGGAAGGGCCACTACCGAGAGCTTTTTGAACAGGTACGGAAGTTGGGATTCTCCAAAGTGCGGGTGGATGGAGTCGTACTTGAAGTGGCTCCAAAAATGCAGTTGGACCGTTACAAAATCCACGACATAGAAATCGTCATCGACCGCATTGTCGCGGAAGAAAGTGACCGTTTCCGAATCACCCAATCCTTAAAATCTGCCTTGCAACATGGCAAGGGGGTGTTGATGATCCGCGAGGAAAGCGGAGCCATCCACTATTTTTCCAAGTACTTGATGGACCCTGAAACAGGCCTTTCCTACGAAGAGCCGGCGCCCAATAGTTTTTCGTTCAACTCCCCCTACGGGGCCTGTCCTAGCTGCAATGGCCTAGGGGTAATGGAAGAAATTACTCGGGAAAGTATATTTCCTGACCCAAGTCTGAGCATCACTCGAGGAGGAATTGCCCCACTTGGGGAATACCGGGACATCTGGATTTTCAAAAAAATTGAAGCACTACTCAAGCATTACAAATGCAGCCTGAGTACTCCGATCAAGGACTTGCCTGAAGCGGTAATTGAGGTGCTGTTGTATGGGGATAAAATTGAGGTGGCCGTGGATTCGGTGAAGTATCCGGGTACGCAGTGGAATACGACCTTTGAAGGGATTATCAATTTTCTCCAAAAATACCAAGAGGGCAGCTCCGACAAAATCCAGGAATGGGTGGCGGAGTTTACGATTTCCAAAACCTGTACAGAATGCCAAGGCTATCGACTCAAAAAGGAGGCGCTACATTTTAAGTTGGACGGCACCCACATCGGGGAGTTGGCCATGCTCGATATCCAAGGGCTAGCCAGTTGGTTTGAGGGACTAGAATCTCGCTTATCCGAGAAGCAGCAGCGGATCGGCGCCGAAGTGCTTAAGGAAATTCGAAAGCGTATCGGCTTTCTTCTTGACATTGGCTTGGATTACCTTTCCTTAAATAGACCCCTCCGAACCCTCTCAGGAGGAGAAGCGCAGCGCATTCGTTTGGCTACGCAGATTGGCACCCAGCTGGTAGGGGTGCTCTATATTTTGGATGAGCCCAGCATTGGTCTCCACCAGCGAGACAATGTCAAACTGATTCAGGCCTTGAAGCGCCTTCGGGACTTGGGCAACTCGGTCCTAGTGGTGGAGCACGACAAAGACATGATGCTCGAGTCGGACTACATCGTCGACATGGGTCCAGGAGCAGGAAGACACGGAGGCCACGTGGTGGCTTCGGGCACTCCTGCGGAATTGCTGAAGTCAGACTCGATTACTGCACGCTACTTGCAGGGCAAAATTGAGTTGGACATTCCGAGTACCCGAAGAGCAGGAACAGGTGAGCAGTTGGTCTTGCAAGGTGCCCGAGGCAATAATTTGAAAAATGTAACGGTCACTTTTCCATTGGGAAGTTTAATTGTTGTGACGGGAGTGTCGGGTAGTGGGAAAAGTACCCTGATCCACGAAACTTTGTTTCCGCTGCTAAATCGGGAATTTTACAACTCCAAAAAGGAACCCATGCCCTTCGATCGCATTGACGGATTGAAGCAGTTGGACAAGGTGATTGAAGTGGATCAAAGCCCCATTGGCCGAACCCCTAGATCTAATCCCGCCACCTATACGGGCATGTTTGCAGATATCCGCACCCTGTTTACCGAGCTCCCGGAATCAAAAATCAGGGGCTACAAGCCGGGCAGATTCTCCTTCAATGTCAAAGGCGGACGCTGTGAGGATTGTGAAGGGGCAGGGATGAAGTTAGTGGAGATGGATTTTCTCCCCGATGTGCACATTCCTTGCGAGACTTGCAAGGGGAAGCGCTACAATCGGGAAACCCTCGAGGTACGCTTTAAAGGGAAGTCGATCTCCGATGTCTTGGACATGACGGTAGAGCAGGCCGTCGAATTCTTTGAATTTCAGCCCAAAATCCTTCGAAAAGTCATTACCCTCAGTGAGGTGGGCTTGGGTTACATTACCCTTGGGCAGCATGCGACGACTCTTTCTGGAGGCGAGGCGCAGCGGGTGAAGTTGGCTACCGAGTTGTCCAAAAAGGATACGGGTAAAACCTTCTACATTCTGGATGAGCCGACCACAGGTTTGCATTTTCAGGACATTGACTTGTTGATGAATGTGCTACAGAAATTGGTGGACAAGGGCAATACCGTCTTGGTGATTGAACACAACTTGGATGTGATCAAGGTGGCCGACTACCTGATCGACATGGGGCCTGAAGGGGGTAATAAAGGAGGCACGGTAGTGGTGCAAGGAAGCCCTGAACAAGTAGCGGCCCATCCGCATAGTCATACCGGGAGATTCTTGAAGCAGGAATTACATCGCTGAAAATAGGCTTAAAATCAAGCTCTTCGCCCTCTTATCAAATTAGGTGGTCAACCTAGACTTCCTTTCTTAACTTTGGCAAGCATGAACAGAAGCACACTCTATTGGCTATTGCAGGTCTTGGGCTGGGGAAGCTTTGCTTTTGTCAATGTGTTTTTTGCTTCCCTATCGGAGGGGATTACTCCCCTTCAAATTTGGGCCTTTGTGGCCCTATCCGCCTTTTATTTAGCGTCCACACATGCATTCAGGCTCCTAGTCAAAACCTTCGGCTGGTTTAAGTTGGGGGTATTTCGCTTGCTGGCACAGGTACTGCTAGCCGTCATTGTCTTGGCGGTAAGCAATGTCTTTGCTCAGGTGCTGATCAATTTGGCCTTTGGTACGCTCAATCCAGGGGCTGATTTTCGGGCTCTTGTGATTTCTGTTAACCTCTTTGTGAGTTCGCTTTACTATGGCTTCTGGGTCTTGCTTTACTTTGTGTTTCACTTTTTGGATAACTACAACACCACCCTTCGTTACGAAGCAAAAATCAACGAGATCCGGCTCAATCATTTGAAAAGCCAATTGAATCCCCATTTTATTTTCAATGCCTTAAACTCCGTTCGTGCGTTAGTCGATGAGGATCCGGTCAAGGCGAAATCCGCCATCACGCAAATCTCCAACATGCTCCGGTTCTCGCTCATGCTGGACAAAAAGCAGGTGATTGAGCTGGCCGATGAGTTGGCAACCGTCAAGGATTATTTGGCCTTGGAATCCATTCGGTTTGAGGAGCGCTTGCAAGTGGAATACCAAATTGAGGAAGCGGCGTATTCCTACAAAATTCCTCCAATGATGCTTCAAACCATCGTGGAAAATGCCATCAAACATGGGATTTCTAACTTGGTCAAAGGGGGGCTGATTGAAATTAAATGTAGAGAAGGACTTGAAGATGAATTGTACATCCAAGTGAAAAACAGTGGGCATTACGAAGCCAAGTCTGCAAGCAGACGCAAAGAAGAGGAAGGGCATGGGATAGACAATACCCAACAACGTCTGACCCTACTATATGGCGACAAGGCAAGCTTCCGAATCTTCAATTCAGGAAACCAATTTGTGATTACCGAAATAAAAATTCCGAAACAAAGACTTACTTTAGACTAAATAACCCAATTGATATGAGAGCCCTGGTAATTGATGACGAACGCCTAGCCCGCAAGGAGCTAATCAATTTGTTGAATCAACTGGAAACAGTGGAAGTGGTAGGTGAGGCCGTGAATGTAGAGGATGCCAAAGAAAAGATTGATCAACTCCAACCGGACGTTATTTTTCTTGACATTCAGATGCCGGAGAAAACAGGCTTTGACCTCTTGGAGGAGTTGGACAATTTACCACATGTCATCTTCACTACTGCCTACGACGAGTATGCATTGAAGGCATTTCAGGTCAATGCACTAGACTACTTGCTCAAACCGATTGAGCCGAAGCGATTGGAAGATGCAGTACTGAAGCTTCAGGGAAAAATGGAGGGCATCGCCAAACGAGAGGAACAGGAAGGACTTGTTAATCAAAAGAAACTCACCCTAGAGGATCAGGTATTTGTCAAAGATGGAGACCGCTGCTGGTTTGTACGACTCTCCAATGTGCGCCTTTTTGAGTCAGATGGCAATTACATCAAAGTCTATTTTGACAACTTCAAACCCATGATCCATAAGTCTCTGAATGCCTTGGACGAGCGATTGGACGAGAAATCCTTCTTTAGAGCCAGCCGCAAGCACATCATCAACCTGGGCTGGGTGGAGGC
>JACCDP010291742.1_pt1 | contig 26822 bp, 30 predicted proteins | sample 7445841 | NCBI WGS metagenome assembly JACCDP01 (sample SAMN15323441, study PRJNA562643) | freshwater metagenome | isolation source: river surface water | place: USA:Blue River Watershed | collected 2017-08-17 | reverse complement strand
TTTCTCCCCAAATCTCAATCATTTCCTTGTATATTTTTTATTGTTGATTCTAATTCCTTCAGATTGGTGATCGTGTAAGGAACTGATATATTTGAATTATATGTTGTTTCAAATTTTATTGTAGTTTTTTTATCAGTTAATTCTAATAAATTGGGTGAGGCTGCAACAAGGATGTCAAACTCGGGTATAAGTTTGTCTATATTTTTTTTATTGAAAAAAATAATTTTATCAACTTCACAACTGAATTTGGAAATAAAGAATAATGTTGCTGGTTTTGTTTTACCCACCTGTTCTGAGAACAAGATAATTTCAACATCATCTTTCATGTTATACGCCAAATCTTTTAAGTCATAAAAAGTTGAAAGACTTGTTGAGGGTGCGTGACCAAAAATTTGCATTGCAAATTCTTCATAAACAAATGAAAGATATTCTTCATCTGTCTTGAAAGCAAAATGATTTCTATAGTCAGATGTGTCGAAAGGTTTTTTTATTTCATATTGAAAATCTTCATCGACTAACTCTAATTCATCAATAAAATATTTTTGGTAAATTTGTTCGAATTTACTGTACGTGTCTCTTAACACTCCGTCAATTTCAATCCCTAAACGTATCATAGTTATTATTTTTTCCAAAAGTATACTTGGTCATCCTGTGTTGGTGAGTAAATTGTGAAACTTCTAAATCCCAAACTATGTAATCTATCATAGATATAATTTACTCCCGAATCACCGATAACCTTTTTATGTAATTCCATACTAATCTTAGAAATTTTTGACAAATTGTCATCACTTATCCCTTTGAATACCATCACCTCACTACCCTCAACATCTATTTTCATAAAATTAGGGATTTGAATGACTTTGTTATTGATCAGAGTATCTAAAGAGATTGTCATTACGGTTTGTTCAGAACCACCCTCGGGGTAATTTATACTGCTACCACCTGGTGCCCAATCTTTATAAGATATCTTGACACCTTGATTATCCACATCTGTGACTGCAAGTCTATGAATTTCACAGTTTGTTGGTCTATTCAAAGACAACAACTTGAAATTTTCTTGTACAGGTTCAAATGTGAAAATCTTAGAGGCTCCAACCTCACTAGCGAAGCGTGAAAAGATCCCAATATTACCACCTAAATCCAAAACAACATCTCCCTGATCAATTTTACACTCATTAATTTGATAGATAGAATTGTTTACAAGTCCCAAACCTTCATTTTTATATATTTCGTAAAATATGACAACGGGTTCATCAATTTTTTGTGATCTATAAGCCGCGAACACGTCTGCCGAAACAACTTCGTATTCGCTCTCTAAATTACGGCAAAGTAATCTCCCGTCTTGGTTGGTCCAAAAAAATGGATTTGATGATTTCATTCTTCGTATTTTTCTAAAATTTTTCCAATTATCGGATTTCTTACAATATCCGAATCCAAAAAATTAAAAATACCCACTTCTTCTAAATTTGTAAACTTCTCAACTGCATCCCAAAGACCTGAGTGTCTTTTATCTTTGTATCTATCCGTTTGTTCCAAATCACCTGAAATGAAAAATTTGCTGTTGAAACCAATACGTGTTAGTAAAAGTTTCATCTGTTTTGGTGAACAGTTTTGAGCCTCTTCGAAGATTAATATTGAATTATCTATATTCATACCTCTCATGTATGCTAGTGCGAAAACTTCGATCGCTTCAATGTCTTTCAATTTCTCTCTCTTTTCCTTACCAATAATTTTATTCAAAAGGTAGTATGATGGGAAAATATATGGATCAAGTTTCTCTTCAACATTTCCAGGTAAAGCCCCTAACTTTTCTTCAGCTTCTACAGCTGGTCGTACAATTATTATCTTATCGTATGGTGTGGTTGGATCGACCAAAAGATCAACAGCTGCTTTCATTGCAATATAAGACTTTCCAACTCCGGCAGGTCCTGAACATATTGTGATTTCTTTGGATTTTAATATGTTGTAATATTTCCTTTGAGATTCACTAAGAAATTTTTCTTTAGTTTTATATGGTACTATTTGAGTTATGATTTGTTTTTTTGTCAAATTTCTTTGAGTGTGATTTTCGGTTTGACCCGTCAATTTGGAGTTTTTTCTTGGCATGTTATTATCTTATTATTTATGGGGTTGCGACACCCTTTTTTGAAACCACAATTGAAGACATTTCATTCGCGAAATTTATAGAAGTTACTATGTCATTAGTTTCTAAATATTTCAATGCAAATGATGCTACAAATGTATCACCAGCACCACTGACGTCGATTGTAGTTTTTGGGTTTGGAGAAGGATATACGAATTGATTGTACATACACCCCTTTTGTCCTAAAGTTATTATAAATTTCTCAAGATTATTATCGACTAATTCTCTATTGTTGTTGTACTCGGTTTCATTCAATTTTACAAACGTACAATTTTGTATCGTTTCAAAATCTAATTCTTTTTTTGAATCTAAAATGGAAAGTTTGCTCACATAAGAGATTTTTTCAATCATTTTTTTGGGTAAAAATCCTTTGTCGTAATCACTTATAATAACACAATCATAAGTTTCGATTTTTTCCATATTAGAAGGTGAAATCAACAGAAGGGGTTCCACACCATTTTGCTCACCATCATCAATACGTACAATCATTTGATTACTTTTTTCATCAACAATTCTTGTTTTTGTTATGATTTGTTTCTGATGTATTGATGAAGTTTCTACTTGATCTGAAAGGGACTGTAAATTTCTGATAACATTTCCCGCCATACCTGGATTTTTCACCTCATATAATGGGTTGAAAATCGGTACTGGTGCTTCGGGACATATTCTATTTATTTTACCATAAATAAAAACATCTTCACAGATTTCACCTATTACTAAGATCTTGTTCATATCTCAAAATTTCTGATGTTGAAAACCCATCAATTTTATCAAAAAATAATACTTGATCTACCAAATGTGAACCTATGACTTTTTTATCTTTATAATCGGAGCCTACCACCATGTACTTTGGATTCCAATTTCTGATTTCATTTTCGAGTTCCTCGTCTGAACCAAAACCTACCACACTATCAACATAGGTAATACTTTCCATCAAAAATTTCCGATCCCTCCAATCGTTATACGGTCTCGACTCACCTTTGAGTTCCTTTACTCTTTCGTCGAAGTCAATTCCAACTCTGACTTTCCCAAACTTGGATGCGTACTTAATCATTTCGATATGCCCACGATGTAAGACATCAAAAGTACCGTTTACCCAAATTCTCACTTCGGTTGACTGTCTCCCTTCCATACTCTGTAGGAATCTGAATCAAAATGTTGTGTTGATACCTCATAAACAACTCCGTCGGTGAGAGCTTCAAGTTGGTGTGGTTGTCCTGGTAATTGTCGAACTGTGTCTCCCACGACTAAGGTTTCAGTAACAACCTCAGCGGTCTCCGTGTTTATCCAACGGTACAAGAATTCACCCTCTTGCACATACCATGTTTCATCTTTAATCATATGATAGTGCATCGAGAATCTTGCACCTTTCTTGAATACCAATAATTTTCCACAATATTTCTCGTTGTTTTCGAAAATAATTTCGTGACCCCAACCTTTTGGGATGTTACAACTTGGACATTCTTTAGCGTTATAAACTATAGGGTTTTCCATGTTTTTTAGTATAAAATATTCATTTATTTATTTTTATATAGTCTAAATGGGAAGTAATTTTCCTTGTGGTTTTGTTCCTTTTTTGTAGAACGTAATTTTTTCTCCAAAGTCATTTTGTAATTCCATTATTATTTTTTTGTTTTTCAAAAATGATTCATTTTCTAAAATTATAACAGAGTAACCAAGTTCGACTAATTTGAGTGAGAGAATTAGTTTGTTGGGGTTGATTTCATTTTCTGGCTCCAAATATGTTATTCCATCAACAATTAGAGGTACTGATTTATCATCATTCGATTTTTCTACCATATCCAAAATAGAATCCAAATGTCCAGACAAGTTATCAAACACATCTTTAGTTAGGTCTATCTGAATGTTTTTGGAGTTTAGATATACTTGGAATGATTGAAGTTCGAAATCATTGTCTCTTGTAATTGGGGTATATGGGAAAGTTGTGTAATGTTTGATCAAATTTATATCATCAACATTTTTTATAGTGTGAAAAATCTCATCAATCATTAGATTGAAAACTTGTTTGTAATAATTTTTGAGATTTTCTATGTTGTGCAAGATTTCTGCCGATTCAGAGGACAGAGTTATTATTCCATATTTATTATCAAACATAGACTGAAATAAGGTAGATAATATTGTTTGAACTCTCTGATTCAGGGTTCCCACAATTATCTTAGATTTGTCAAACTTGAATGTTATTGGTAGATATACCACATCAATATTCATCGGATTTAGAATTTCAGAAATCCTCTGAGTCTCCCCGACATTGGTGGGGGTACAAATTGCAAAAATTTTATTTGTAACACTTATTTCATTTTCGAAACAATAACCCCATTCTTCAGTTGTTTCATTCAAGGTTTTGTTATCGAATAAACCGTTAGGTAATAAACTTTGTTTTTGGAAATAAAAAACAATATCAGAGTTTTTTATCACCTCGATAGGATCTTCGGACAAAAAATATTCTAACCCCGAATTTTCCAAAAAAGAAATTAACTTGGGTTTAGTATTATTTTTATTTATAATACCGACCTTCACGTTCATATATTTTTAATATCAGATTGGTTTAATCTTTGGGCATAACCTTCCTCTTCATGGAAACAAGTTAGTTTGTTGACAAAGATACTTTTCACTTCACCTGAATCGATAAGAGGTTTGAGTCTAATGTAAAAAAACGCGTCACCTGGAAATTGTTCTCCGAATTGGTAATAAGGATCCGCTCTACGCAAAAGGATTTTTTTGTAATTTACACAAGTGGAAGAATTTATAACATTTTTTGGTTGGGGATGCATTTGAATAAATTCCCCTTGAAAATTTCCGTGTGGTTTTGATTGATTCCAGTAAGTACTTTTTGTGAAAAGGAAATCAGCCTTTGTTTGATCGATTGCTTTATTCAAAAGTGACAGATGAGTAGGTGCCCAATGGTCATCATGATCTAATTTACAAATGTAGTCATAACCTTGTCCCACAGACAATTCGATACCAATATTTGTTGCAGATGCGCCAGCACAATGCCACAAATTGATCCCTCCTTCAGGATACCTTTCTCGTTCGATTGCTACAGGTAAATTGATTGCAACTACTTTGTCGGATGGAATCATATCTCGAAATTTTTCGAATTCTCCGTTATCCTTGTACTTGTCCCCGATCAAATAAATCTTCCAATCAGTATGTACTTGAGATAATACACTTTTTATTGCACGCGAAATGTACTCAGGTGTTCTACCGTCTGGTCTCTGATAGGTTGAAATTACTACTCCGAACTTAGTCATTATTGATTGTCTTTATGATATTTTGCTGGATTACCGAACCATACTTGGTTATCAGGAATATCACATCTGATTTGAGATGACGCACCAATTATACAATTTTTACCGATTGAAAATCCTGGCATCAAAATGACATTAGCTCCAATCAATGTGTTGTCACCAACACCTTCAACAACTTTATAAGAACCATTTTTCAAATCTGGTGTGTCTGTGAGAACAAATCCATATTTGATGGTCACATTAGATCCGATCTTAGCGTTGGCCGAAATCGTACATCTACTACCAAATGAAGTGTTATCTCCGACTTCAACATTTTCTCTTATTTCACAATATGCTGTGAACGAACAGTTATTACCAATTTTTGCACCTTTTCTTACAATACAAAAAGGACCGATTTTAGTATTATCACCAATTGTTACGTCTGACTCGATGTATGCCAAAGGGTGTATATTTGCGGATGATGATATCATTTTTTATTAATATTTAGGTGGATTAGTGTATACTTCAAACTTACTCAAGTCGGGGTATGGTAGTTCTAAATCTGGATTTTGTTTCTTCTTACCCCCAATTTCGTAGAATTGATTCATCAGAAGTAAACCTCTAGCAGCAAGCTCGGGCATCATGTAAAAATTCCAACCGATCATGTCCAAGTTATCTTCATGATATGAACATTCTCTACGACCACTGTACCTTGCTCTTTTGAACCACAAATAAGCTTGGAAACTATCGGTTAGTATTGCCCCTCCTTTACTTAGTTTGAAATGTTTATATGGACCTGTGAAAGATACACACATATGAGTTCCTGGCTTGTACATATCGGCGGTAAAAGACAATGCTGAGTCCCAAACATTAGAACCTTCCAAATTATATGCACCCTTGATGGTGTTACCCTCAACTATTTTGAAATTGACCTGTAATCCGGCGTGAATAATCTCACATGGTACTGAAGGATATGTTCTATTGGGGATTGTAATTGTATTACCTGTTATTGTTTTATTTACATTTTTCTCGTAGTATAGTGCCAAAAAAAGTGCGTTACTCATATTATCTAAAGTAACAACATATTTTGCGCCTGTATAATCACCTAAAGAACGTTCGAATTCTTCTGTAATTTTGTATATTCCATTTGCCATATTAAAAAAATATAAAATTTATTGAGTTTTTCTAAAGTTATAGTGTGACCCAATTTTTTAACTTTTGCCTGTGTTCAACAAGATAATCTTTCAGTGGACCATTCAAATCCACAGACATTAGTTTGTCTTGTTCAGATCCTTTACCTCTAGTCTGACTTTCATAGTGATAAGCAACCAAACTTCCGTCGATATAGTTTTCGAAACCTCTGACAATACATTCAAAATTTAATTCCACATCTTCAAAACAAACACGATAACTCTCGTTAAATCCACCGATATTGTCAAATAATCTTTTACGTATCATTAACAATCCTGCGGTATTTCCTGGTGTTTTTTGTTTGTCAATGAAGTAGTTGTAATAAGATTGGAAATTGTTATGTCCAATTAAGAATTGTTGGTTTTCTTTCCAACCACAAAAAATACCATTATGTTGAATGGTATTGTCTTCAAAATGGAGACGAGCACCCACAGTACCAATTTTTGGGTTGGTTTTGTGATGAGCAACCATACCGTGTATTATATTATTCAAGAACTTAATGTCATTGTTACAGAAAAGAATAAATTCGAAAGAATTGTCTACATGGTTTTTTACGACATGATTATTTATCTCAGCAAAATTATAATAATGATATTCGATAAGATTGATTTTTGTTCGAGACTTTTGATTGATATACTCTCTTATTTCATTTTTTTCGTCCTCAGAAGAACCTGTGTCAGCAACAAAAATCTCATAGTTCACATCTGTTGTATGTTCAACTATCGAATCAATACATTGAAACAACAAATCTAACTTACCTTTTGTTGGAATAATTACAGCAACTTTACCAACATTTTTGATTGGTTTAGTTTTCTTTATCGGAACATAAACCTCAGTTGGTTTTAAATCTAATGGGAGTACCTTTGAATATTTTGAAACAAATAAATCCTTTGAGTTGAAAAATTCTTGGTTTGGTTTACCTACAGAGAAGTGAGTTATTTCAAAGGATGAAGTTACACCAAGTTTTACACCATCCAAGAAATTTGGGATACAAAAACCATGATCGTAGAAGTGAAATCTACCAATAGTTTCGTCAAACTTATGTTTGATTTTTTTCTTGTTAAATGAAATAAACAAACCATCAATTGTTACAACAGGAATAAGAAATGGTAATTTTGGTGAATATTTACTCAACCATTTTTTTTGACCTTCGGGTTGATGATAAACCTGACCAACCATAGTCTGTTGCATCTTTTCCCAATAAATTCCTGACTCAGGAAAGAAAGAACTTCCCGCTTTACCAATAATACCATATTCAGGATTATCTTCATAATCTTTCAACAACTTTTTTCCCCATCCATTTTCTAAACTTATATCGTTATGTAAACAAATTACAATATCATAAATCGACTCTTCGATACCTTTATTATAGATTGTTGACAGAGGAAATTCATTGTTATTTTGATATTCCAAGATCTGTGAATCGGGTAATCCAATAGTTTTTTTCAAATGATCCTGAAAATTTTTATTATATGAAGGATCTTTATGTGTTGAGTAAATAATAGTAATCATTTTCAGGAATTGTAAAAATTCAAAGCCAAAAGATCTTCAACATCGTTGATGTCGTGATCGTAAAAATCTTTCATAGTTCTATTTGACCCTGGAGTGTCTAGATCGACTCTACCCCTTTTTATTTTTTTTTCAAATTCTTCTTTCGTTTTGGTAAAATAGTGATTTAGTTGGATCATGTCAGTTACAGGATTTAGATTATAAGGACCAGTTCCTTTTGTGTGATTTGTATCAACCCAACCTAATGAAGTGTGATGTGGATCTAAAAATGTTGCACGTTTGTTTTTCTTTACTAAAACCTTAACATGAGGATTAGCATTTTTGTCTCGCATCGTAAAACGTTTCAAAACAGATTTTTCACCATTTTCATCAAAAGTAAGATTGTTACTACCGAACAAGACCCAACTCATGCAAATAGAGTCATAATCTTTATAGTCAGATATAAAATCTTTTATGTTTTTGTGTTTTTTCAAAACTATAAATTCATCGACATCGATGAAGGCGGTCCAATCAAATTCATAATTGTTTTGAATATAAGAATTGTATGCTGGAAGTTGTTTTTCTCTACCGTCGAACTCTATCAATGTCACTTTTTCATGAGTAAAATTTGTTCGCCAATTGTTAACATAAATTATGATTCTGTCAAATCCCAATTTGAGATGATAATTTACCCATTCTTCCAAATAATGGTCTTCTTGTTTTGCTATGCAAACTATCGAAACTTTCATTTTATCGTCCACCATTGTTGAATACCAAATTTATTAATTTTAGAGTCAAAAAATTCATCTACAGCTAACACTACGCCAGGCCATCCATCGATATAATCATCACCACAAATTATACCACCTTTTTTTAGTTTTGGAAACCACGATTTCAAATCATTCAAAACGGAATCATAGTCATGGGATGCGTCTATATAAATTAAATCCAAAGATTCGTCATCGAAATTCTGAGCGGCTTCAAAAGAAGTTTGGTTCATGATTTTCAAAAAGCGATCGATCGGTTTCAAATTATTTTTTGTGGTTTCGTAATAACCAAATTCAGGATCATGTTCACTTGACCCCATAAAATGGTCGATTGCCGTGTATTCGAAGTCCGAGTTTTTATTCAATAGCTCTACAACCCAAATTGCGGTACCTCTACCTTGGTACACACCTACTTCAGCAATTTTAAGTTTTTGAATTTCTGGTAAATTGTGTAAAACAAGATGTAATAAACATCCTTGTTCTTTGAAACTTGAAAATCCTGATATATTTTGATAAAAATGTTTCATTCGAAAACTTCGATATTGAATTGTTTTTTTGTCATTTTGTTCCATTTACCTTCATATCTGGTGGCTCTGACAATGTGATTATCTATCCAATGATAGTTTCCACCTCTCGGTTTGTTCATGAGTAACCCATGGAATTTATATCCATGTTTATTTAACCATTGTAATGTAACTTCCCTATGCGAATCAGTCCGTGATGTAAAGAACGTAATTACATGTCCTTCGTCGTACCATTTGTTGATTATTTCAACAGAACCTTCGTATGGAAGACAAGTTTCCATTCTCCATGGTTCTTCATTAGGTACGTCTTCCGTGATAGTCCCATCAATATCGATTAGATAGTTTTTAATTCCATTTGGTAGTACGGGACTAACCGCATCTCCGTCAAATACCTGTTGACCCAAATCCATTGTTTCCGCGATCTTTAGATTCTAGTTTATTTGTATTTTTTAGAGTTACCCATTTTCCACAGACAACAGGACACAAAACAGCTTGTGCAATTTTTTGACCTTTATTGACTGTTGTTGCAAAATTATTCATATTCATCAGGATAACTTTGACTTCACCCGTATACCCTTGGTCTACGGTACCTGGACTATTCAATACCATAAGACCTTGGTTGATTGCTAAACCGCTCTTGGTTCTGACCTGAATTTCATACCCTTCAGGTATATCAAAAGATAAACCAGTGGAAACAAGTTTTCTTTCAAATGGAAGAAAATGAACTTCGTCGATTGAAAACAAATCAAATCCTGAGTCAGAATCATAAACATAATTTGGATCTACAGCATCCTCAGACAACTTATTGAATTGAACTTTGATTTTATGTTCATAATTTTCAATAATCTTGTCAAGTTGTTGAAGATCCAATTGGTCAATGTCTTCGATTTCAAGATCCGATACGTCCAAATCTGAGTTTTTCATTTTACTTAGTAAAAACGATAATTCATCATCTAAATTTTCGAGACTATTCATTATTTTAATTCTTTGAATTTTTGTATAATTTTTATCAAGACTTCAACATCCCTTTCACAGTATTCAACAATAAGATCCAATTGGTCATGTTCATAAAATGCTTCATGAACTCTGTTTCCTGTAACCTCACCTTCTTTGGGTGATGCCACACCCATGGCAGCACACATCAATTCTAACGATGCTAAACCAAAATTATTTCCCATTCTCCAAATATCCAAAGTATCAACTGCTTTGATTTCCCATGGTTTGGTGTCATAACTTGGTAATAGTGGTGATGGTTTGATTCCATTTATTACCATTCTTTTTAGAAGTACTGGTATGTCAAACATCTTGATATTATGTCCACAAAGCCAAAAGTCCATCTTGTAAACTTTATCTAAAAGATTATTAATACCTCTGAGTAATTTTTCTTCATTTTCGTCTGAAAATGTTTGAGTATGAACTTTTCCATCAGGTGTAACAAATGCAAAACTTGCACATACAATTCTTGAAAACTCAGGAACTAATGCAGCTCTGTTGAGATATACTTGGGATTTATCCAAGTCTTTATCTTCAGGAAACCGTTTCAGGAACCAATCAAAGTAGTTGTGAAACTGTTTCAATAATGCTGGATGTTTTTCAGATAGTTCATCATAGTCCCTTGTAATACCAACGGTCTCAATATCGAAAAACAAAATTTTATTTATTGATGGGGTAATCATATCTATTTAATTAGAGTTTTGTAAAATTCTGCTCTGTTTTTTGTGACAATATTCAAGTCGTACGTGTCCTTCACGGTTTCGTATAGTCTTTCACCCAAATCTTGAGCCCAAGAAGGATTGTCTATAAGTTTTTTTACATATTTGTACCAATCACTATTGTTTCTACGTTCGTCAACTAAAAGTGCATTTCCATCAACAAAGTTACCATTTTGAAGTGAATGTTTCAAATCGATAGTATAAGGTCCTATATTTGATGCAATAATTGCTTTTTTGTAAAATCCTGCTTCGATAACCTTCAATTGTGATTTTACCCTGTTGAAGATATGATCTTTAATTGGTGCTAGAGATACGTCAAATTTGGAGTAGTTTTTTGCATACGATTGTACAGGTCTTGTCCAAACTCGGTGATAGAATTCGTGAGAAAACTTACTATCATCATCCTCGGCAAATCGATGAAGAAAATCCTTGTATTCAGGAGAGATTAGTTTGTAATTATTTGTGAAAATTTGTTCGTATTTGTACCAAACAGTTTCTAATGGTAAAATTGGTCGTTGTTTCTGTTCGTTGGTTTGAGGATTAATCTCAGTGACGGTACCCCGTGTGTCAAATCCACATAGATAAAACTCGGATTTATTTACGTTTTCATGAATCCTGCTGAATACACCTTCTAAAAACATCAAATCGTGAAGGTGTGAAGATCCTCCTAACCATCCAAACCTAAGTTTATCTGATTCCTGAGTTTTTTCAGTAAACTGAGGTTCTTTTGGATTGATTGCGTTTGGAAAGACAAATACGTTTTTGTTGTATTTTGCAATTTCTTTAGCAAAGATGCTCGTGGTTGTTGTAACATATTGAGCACTTCGTAGATTTGCAACGATCTTTTCGTGAATTTTGTTTTTCACCACTAAGTCATGAATTGGGTGTTCTTTACCAGGTAACCAATAATCATCAAGATCCATGATGGTTACTATACCCATAGACTTCAGTTTTTCGGCCATAATTGGTGTTTTGTCGTAATTACCACCAATTGTTCTATGGAAATGTACTATTTGGTATTTTTTCCAAAACTCCATATCATCCATCGGAACATCGAACAAAATATCAACGTGAAAATCAGTTCCGTATAAATTTTGTAAAAAAACATGAGGATCGATGGATCTGAATTTTCCGACACCTGTCTTATCGGAGGGTAATACTAAAACATTAATTTTGGACATAAATTTTCTTTTCCTAAATTATAGGAAAGGAAATCCATAAATAAAAGTTTTTACTTCAACTTTTTGATTTTAGTTACAACACCTTCAAAAACATGTTGACCAACTCTGAACGAAATGTGTTCTTTAGTTTTCTGTGTTGATTCAACTACTAAACCTTTTTCGGACAAAACTTCTTCAACAACTTCTTTCAACATAGTTCGTAAACTTGACATATCATAAGAAGTTTCATTGACAACTTGTGATTGTCTTGGTGTTGTGGGTCTAATTTGTTTCCCTGCGGCGTCAGTATTCATCAATCTAGAAGCGGCTTCAATTAGATCATCACTAAGTACTGCATCAGTTCCAGACATTTTAGGTTGCTCAATTGGGTGTTCGAGCATCAACTTCTTGATTTCATCAGGAAGTCTTGAATTCATAATTCTGTCCTGAGTAGGGAGTTGTTGATTTTGTGGCTTTGGTTGTGGTTGTTCGGCCAAGTACTCTTGTGGTATATTATAGGATGCTGGTACTGGATTATAGTTAGTCACACTAGGTCTCATACCACTCTCGTTCACTCCACCTCTTGGTTTTTGACTATGGACATCCATAATTTTTTTTGCAACCATCAATTTTTGTAGTAATTCCTGATTCATTATGCAGTTTCTGTTGTATCAAATTTAGCTATGGTAATAATACTCACCATATCTTTATCTCCGTTAAAGTTATAACCAGGTCTTGCTTTAGTAAAGTTTTGTCTAAGGGGTTTGAACATTGTTGTTTTGTCCACTCTGAAAAGTCTCCAACCTGGTTTAGGACTGTGAGGGTCGTTCAGGTAAGCAGTATGTGATGCACCAGCATTGTCCCACGCTCTGAAAACTAAATTACCTTTCTTAGAACGACCCAAAGCAACCGGTTCAATTTCTCGTAATCCTTTACCACCTGGTTCGTCCCCGTCGTAATAAATTGAGCACACTTGTTTTTGGTCGATGGCTTTTCTAATATCATCAATAGATGCAGCCTCAACGATCAAATTTTTAAGTGACTCGAGTAGTTTCATTAATTTTCTCCTTGAACTGAATATGGTTTGTTTGGGTTGTATGCGTTGAACTTAATATTCATTTTTCTTTCGAATACATCAGTACTTGTACCCGCAGCAACGTTATAAACATCTAAAAAACTACCTGTTCCTCTACCAATTTCATCACCATCACCTATGGCGTCAGGATTTGTTGATGAGTAACTTTGACCTTGTTGAGAGTAGTCATTTTTTACGATATTTTTCTTTCTTTCAATATCAGCAATTGCAGTCAGTCTGTTTGCTGGTTGTGAAAAGTCTAATGGTAATTGTTCCATTTTTTAAAGTATTTTTTTCATAAGATCATTTATCCTTTTCAGGTTTTCTGTGACTTGTAAATCGTATTTCTCTATTGAATTCTTCTTTTTATTATCTTGACTAATATTCATATTTTGTAGGCTTGTCATGTCCTTCAAATCCTTAGATGTTGGAGTTGCTGTCTGTTGTTTTATATTTTGTGTCGATGATAGTGATTGTCTTGCACCTGAAAGAATCGAATTTACAAAGTCTTTCATTTTATTTTCACCGTTCAAAATAAAAGGGGCGTCTACTGATGAACCTTTATAATTATCAAAAAAATTTTTGATTCTTTTTAGTTCGGGATATCCTATTTGTTTGACAGTTTGTAATCTTTTATTTCTATTGAAACCTTCCGTGTTCGCATCAGCATTTTTTACCTTTGCAAAACAAACCTTCATATGATCTCTCATTTCTTTTGGAAAATCCCAAACGTTATTATAAAGATTACTGTTCATTTCTAATAATTTTTATAAGATCCGATCGTGAAATTCCATTCTTGTCCGATTGTTTCAAAAGATTTTTAAGATTCTTCTGTAATAATGCTGGTAGTGAATCCATTTTTGTGGTTTTATCACTTTTCTGAATATCTTTGTTGTCACTTTTTTTCACCAAAAGATCCTCCAACATATCTATCATTTTTTGTTTCTGAATCTCTTTGATTTCTTTTTCTGTCAATCTTTCTTGACCTTTTTCATCTAACTTTGGTGATTTACCAAACGCTTGACATCTTTCTTCAGGATTCTCAACCTCCATCTGTGTCATTTTATCAACACATTCTTCGTATGTATCTCCCGAAACAACATCATATCCAAATGCACCGCTAAGATCTTCTTCTCTCATAACACTTTCACCATAATAAACTCTATAACCTCTCATTACAGGATCACTTGGTTGTGTTGTTGAGAATACAGTTTGATCCATAGTTTTTCTTGGTGACATTTTAGGATCATGAATAGGAATTTTGGAATTCGAAAAAGACCCATCAAAATCTACTAACTCCTCAATCTCTTCTTTATCGACAGAAATTTTATTTAGAATTTTTTTCAAGTCCTCTTTCTTAAACTTCTTTTTTGATTTGGTTGCCTTTTCAAGAATGTGAAATAATTTTTTTTCATTAGAAAAAGGTATTTCGCATATCTCGTCTGACATTCTGGCTTCTTTGATAGTATCACTAATAGAATAGTATACCTGTATGTTTTTTTCATTCTTTTTCAGAAAAAAATACAAGTTGTTTGAAAAATATTCTTGACCAAAGTTAATCATATAGATTTTTTACTTATAAATACCACAACAAAAGTATTTATGACATATGGCATATCAAAACCTCAATCAATACGTTTATAATAAGTGGTTTTTGAAACCTGTACAAGAGGTTTCGGATTTGACTTTAACTTCAGACGAACGTCAGTATAATGAAGAAGTTATTTTTTCACCATACCTTATTGGTGAGTTTGATGGTAATGTAATGCCTGTGAAAATCGATTTGAATTTTTCAGGATCAAACCAAGGATTCATCTTAAATTATGGAGATTACAATCCCGATAACGTATTGGTTTCATCCAACTATTATAACATTGATAATTTAGATCTTACTTGTTTTTCATCTCACACAATTTGTGATATAGGATTGACAGGAACGGATAATGGTCTGGTTGAATGTATGAGTGGAGAATCCATACAATACACTATGGGATTGATGTCTAATACCAATAAGTTTGATCGATTGAAATTTGATCGAAGATTCAAAATGTTCCAAACCACAGGTTACACTTGGTCTCCCAATCAAAGATTTTCAGGACTCACTGATGGAATGGATTATGAAATTATCTCAAAAAATGCCAGAAACATCGGAATTTATCATGAATTATATGGTGGATTCTATCAAGGATTTTACAAATTATTTGGATATGATTATGAGGTATTACCAACAAGATATCCAAAAGGGTGGACGGTAGAAATGACCCTGAAACCACGTTTTGTGGATGAGTATGTCCCACAACCTGGTCACACAACACTGAATGAATTTTATCCTGATAATTCAGGTATATTTTTCTACATGGGAACACGTGCCGAAAACAAATATTGGCATTGGGCTAATGGTACGAATTCAGGTGATACATCATATGTTAGAGTGACTGAACCACTCACAGGGTTATCAAGTTGTATGTGTTCGACATTGAATCCAGGTTATACCACAGAATCTATGAGCAAATTTGCCATCAGATCTTCGGGAGCTACAATAACTGTGGGAAAAAACTTATCATGGTTACCTGGTGATGACATACTAGCATTTCACCAAGAATTGGAATACGTTACAGGTACCGTTATAAATTATACCGCAAACACCGGTACCTTAGAATTCCAAATCAACAAAAGTGTCGGTGTTGGTACTTTCTCATTATGGAGAGTAGATAAGCCCGATTACTTACAATATGCTGAGTCAAACTGTGTTTTAGTATATCCAAAATCAGGAGTGACAAGTGGTCATAGTATAACAATTTGTGGTTGTTGTGTTCCACCACCACCTCCACCTATACCAGAGCATAATCCTCTATTTGACTCAATGTCAAATGCTCTTGCCATTCGATTCAGTGGAGACCCTACCAATCCAAAAATTTGTGTTAGAACTTTAACTTTCACCGGTGACTGTGTAACCACAGGTTCTTGTGAGACAATCGGTAACACAACAATGACAGGATATTCTATCAACAATTATTGTTCTCCAAGAGGAATTTACGATGATTGTTTGGGAACCGATTATTTTGATAAGGAACATTGGGTTCTAATCGATGCTGTATTCGAGAGATATTCTTGGTTTGACTTCTGTGATTTGTATTATCGAGGGGGATTGGGTACCATATCAACAACGTTATACACCGCCACGACAGCCAACAGATCTGTAACGCTCATTCAACCACCTTTGACTCATGAACAACTTAGAGCGAAAAGGGAAGAATATGTTCAATTAAATTACCAATGGTTGATTGAAGAGTTTTACAGACGTGGTAAATTAAAGATCTATGTAAATGGAAAACATTTCTTCACTATAGATAATTTTGAAGAAATTATTCCTCGTGGTTTATGGGGACACAAAGAAACTCAAGTTGGTGTACCATTTAATTTATCTTGGGGTGGTGGTACACAAGGATTACATGATAACTTGGTGTTCTCGGGTATGCCACAAGCGCTTTGTGAACCATATATCCAAGATCCTGAATTATTTCCAGACTCAATTCTTAGTGGTACTTCACTTAGTGGTTTGAGTACAAATATATTATTAGAAAAGTATTTTGGCGGAACTTTTGACGGTGGTATTTCTACATTCCATATGTACGCGAAACCCCTGTCGGTTCCTGAAATACAACATAATGCACGTATTTTGTATGACAAATATGACTTATTGAATCCATATTGTTTGGATTGTCTTGTTGTTGATAATTGTGATTTCGAATATGAATTCACCGGCCTCACTCCGACTCCAACCGCATCAATAACACCATCCATAACACCGAGTAGTACAGAATTCACTGCAACACCAACTCCTACTCCAACACATACGCCAACAAACACGCTCACACCTTTTGCAAGCCCAAGTCAAACAGCGACTGTAACACCATCTGTTTCACCAACAAAGACACCATTTGCATCCGCAACCCCGACTCCATCAACAACGTCTCCATACTTTGAAGACTGTTTGATTTTACAATGGGAGGGTCCAACTTATTACTTACCACCTATTGGTGTTATAAATGGAAAACCTTATTTTGAAGCGTCTACCCCATTCAATATCTACCCATTTAGGATTTATTTTGATTCGACGTCAAATCAATGGAAATGGATTAATTTAATTACATCACAAGAAATTGGTTATATGAATTATACGGGTAATTACCCAGATTCTAATATTGCGAATTGGATTTGGGTTGGCACCTATGGTTCGTATGGTGTGTTCACCGAACAAGGAAATTGTTCTCAACCACCTCCACAAACACCAACTCCAACTCAGACACAATTATGTTGTGAAACACACGAATTATATTGGGGATTTCCACCTATAACACCGGGTATTACCCTTGATATTGTTTATGACGATTGTGATGGTAATGAACAAGCATTCGTACTGAATTTGGATAATCCAGGACCTTTGTATATTTGTGCTAGGTCTGGCACTATACGAGGAGTTTTTGTTGATATCAATCAATATTTGGCAATTATCCCACAAGGTAATTGTGACTGTAATTTGGGTACAACACCAACACCTACACCGTCGGTAACAGGTACAAACCCTCAACCGTCAAATTCTCCAACCCGGACTCCAACACAAACACCAACTAACACTAAAACACCAACACCTACTCCTACATACACACCAACAAAAACTGTAACACCGTCTATTACACCAACTATTACTCAGACATCAACTTGTTGTAATACTTGGGAGTTATACTCTATGAATGGTGGAAATTTCGAAGTGGTAGATTGTGAGGGTATTACATACACCTTGACTTTAGGTATTGGTGGAAGTCAAACAGTTTGTGGTAAAAATATCACAATATCACCGTCTTGCGTTAGTTGTAATGCCTACATATCAACCAATTGTGAGTGTTGTACACCTGTAGAAAATACAACAATAACCAATACAGTTTTGGATACACCGGCAATTGATTCATATTCAAGAGGTGCCGTAAGTGTAGGATTATCATCTGTCGGTGGTGGAATATATAATATTTCTGGTGCGGCTTCGAAGTCTACAGCAAACTTGACAGTATCGGGCGGTGGTAATCTTGGTGGATATGATAATTGTTTAGAAGGAGCGGTTGAGGTAACTGCTTTTGTACCATCAAGTCCTTCGGGTCCAAATGGATATAGAACGAAAATAACTGTTTATCATAACAATATTTTACTTGGAACGGTATATTCGGGATATAATCCGAGCGGATCCAATGTTACTCAAATATTTACATTTACAAGAAGTTCGGGTGACAATATACATATTGAATGGGATAGTGAGACATGAGTAATTTTGGTGTTATAATTTCAAGTGCAAACTTCAACGGTAAAACGGCACAAGTAACTTTCAGGGATTTCCAAACTGAAACAACATTCAATTTAGGTGCTCAGACTATACCATTTGTATATGAGGCTCCCGATGGTGATACTCGTGGAATTTTCTTTTTATACTTTTCAGGAACTGATGAAACGTGTATTGTGGTTGCAGGTGCTCCATTTCCAACTTCCACACCAACTCCAACACCAACACTTACACCTACTAGAACCCCTGACTCAGGACAAGTTTATGCTTACATAAGTCCAGGATCGGTTGTTGTTGATTATGAGGTATCCCTAAATCAAATTGTACCTGGTCAGGTAAGTTTTGATCTCACACAAGAGTTATATTTCTTAGATGGATCTTACGTTTTTGTCAATACAGATTATACAATACCGTCCGGTATTACAACAGGAAGTACCTCAATAACTATAACGGGTACTAATTTCAATGATATTGCACGATTTACCACTTACAACTTTTCAAATAAAGTTCCATCAGATATTAGACTGACTTTGGTATCCATATTTGCAACACCATCACCAACACCGACACAAACTGTTACACCGACAAATACAATTACACCAAGTGTGACTCCAACTAATACAGTAACACCAAGTATTACACCAACAGAAACGGTAACACAAACGCCAACAAATACTCAGACACCCACTGAGACACATACGTCCACACCGACACCAACTGTAACTCAGACACCAACAAATACACCTACGGAAACGCAAACTCCAACTCCGACTCCATCATCGAGTCAGACTCCAACACCATCGATCACCGCTAGTGTTACCCCAAGTGTTACCGTTTCTAATACGCCAACAAATACACCAACTCAGTCAATAAGTGCAACACCTGGTACAACACCAAGTCCAACGCCATCAGTTTCACCTACTAATAGTCAGACTCCTTCGAACACTCCAACAAACACAAGTACACCAACAAACACTCCGACACCTACAACTAGTCTGACACCGACACCATCAGTTACTGTTACTGAAACACCAACTCCAACACCAACACAGACGGTAACACAAACTTTAACACCAACACAAAGTCTTACTCCAAGTCAAACTCCAACAAATACGCCAACGGAAACCCTAACACAAACACCAACTGCATCTATTACACCTAGTGAGACACCAACTAATACTCCAACAGAAACATCAACGCCAATACCTAGTCCAAGTAATACACCATCAAACACTCCAACACAAACTCCGAGTCAAACAGTATCGGTAACACCGACTCAAACAAATACTCCATCTCAAACACAAACTAACACTCCGAGTGGTACGGAAACACCTACATCAACCCCTACAAATACGCCGACGAACACAGTAACTGAAACACCAACTAATACTCCAACTCCTACGACGACACCATCGGTGACACCAACTTTGACACCTGATGGTAACTTTTTACTTCAAGAGGACTTCAGTTTGATACAACAGGAAAATTTATTTGGAATTCTATTGATACCATCACCTTCTCAAACACCAACACAAACTATAACACCCACACCAACTCAAACACCAACAACCACACCATCTCCAACACCTAACATTATAACTTCAGGTTTGCTAATCCAACTAGATGCTAACAATACGTCTAGTTATCCAGGAACTGGAACTTCCGTGTTCAACCTACAAAGTGGCTCCTATACACACACACTAACAAATGCGCCCTATACGGTTCTAAATGGTATAAAATGTTTTGATTGCAATGGTCTCAATACGACAATTAACGTTCCTAACAACACAGGTCCGTTATTACCAACAACAGGTTACACTTATATAACTTGGGCAAGAATTAAGACAAGTTCTTCAACGTACAGAACTTTATTTAGAACCTTACCTGACGACCACCCCATATTGGTTAACATTGGAACGGATGATTTAGGTTTTTGGAATAACGGCACCTCATCATTTACTGATTCAGGATATGATGTAACACCTATTGAAGACGTATGGGTTCAATACGCCGTGGTTGGAGATTCTTCAAGTAGTATTTTCTACATTAATGGTACACAAGTTGGCACTGTTGCTCTTGGAGCTGGTGGTAACACACATTGGGCTTGGGGTTCAATTGTCGGACAACCTTTTGGATATGTTGCTAACATGTACTATTACAACAGAAAACTTTCCTTGGGTGAAATTACACAACAATATAATTTCTTGGCTTCGGAATTTGTATAAAGATATTTATAAAATAAAAAAATGCCAAATTTACCCATATCCCAATTACCTGAACTGTCAACTTCTGCGATAACAGGAAATGCTGAATTCGCGGTTGCACAATCAGGTGTAACTTATAGAGTAAAACAAAGTAGTTTAAATCCACTACCCACAAATCGGGGTTTATTTGCCCAAACAGGAACAAGTATAACTATTAGTGGTACGACCTCAGAAACAAGTTTAATTGGTACGGGAGTAGGAACTCTTTCTGTACCCGCAAATGGTTTCCAAGTGGGTGATTCTTTCCGTGCGGTGCTAGGCGGTATTGTAAATATCGGTAATGGTCAGACAATAAGAATTCGTGTAAAAACAGATTCTGTGGTTTTATTGGATAGTGGAGTACAAACTTTGATAAACAACGTCGATGACGCCATTTGGAGTTTGAATATAGATTTTACAATACGTTCGTTAGGTGGTGTTGGTGTTGCATCAATTGTTTCATTAGGTTCGTTTCACTACACCAAAACTAACAATGGTACTGTCGAAGGTTTTGCCTTTAATACTGTAAATAACACAACGTTTGATACGACTGATAACAATACTTTGGATATAACAATACAGTGGGGTAGCACTTCTTCTGCAAATAACATTTATTCCGACACATTTGTGTTGAATAAAATTTATTAAGTTTTATTTATAACCCATATTTCAAAACCCTCCACTTTTACGGAGGGTTTTTTATTTTTACAATAAAAATATAGGATTACATGAAAATATTTGTTCAAATTGCCTCATATAGAGACCCCCAACTCATTCACACTATCAAGGATATGATCGAAAATGCAAAAAGGCCAAAAAACTTGAGATTTGGAATAGCACGACAATTTCACCCTGAAGATAAATTTGATGATCTTACAGAATATGAGAATGACAAAAGGTTTAGAATTTTGAACATCCCCCACGAGGATTCAAAAGGAGTATGTTGGGCAAGAAATCTCACACAACAATTATACGAAAATGAGGAGTACACAATGCAAATTGACTCTCACATGAGATTTGCACCGAATTGGGATGATGAAATGATCAAGATGGTCAAACAACTACAAAAAAAGGGACATAAAAAACCTTTGTTGACTGGATACGTCTCATCATTCGATCCTGATAATGACCCACAAGCAAGGGTCCAAGAACCATGGAGAATGGTTTTTGATAGATTTATCCCTGAAGGTGCGGTGTTTTTCCTTCCCGAGACCATACCAAGTTGGAAAGATTTGAAAGAACCTGTCACGGCAAGATTTTACTCGGCCCATTACGCCTTCACTTTAGGTCAATTTTCAACGGAGGTACAACACAATCCTGAATACTATTTCCATGGTGAGGAGATTTCAATAGCGGCCCGAGCATATACATGGGGATATGATTTGTTCCACCCTCACAAGGTTTTGATTTGGCACGAATATACTCGAAAAGGAAGAACCAAGCAATGGGATGACGACAGTAAGTGGGTTGATAAAAACAATCATTCTCATCTAACAAACAGAAAACTTTTTGGTATGGATGGGTTGGAGCAAGAAGGTCACGATGGTCCATTTGGTTTTGGGCCTGAACGATCACTCAGAGATTATGAAAAATATGCGGGTCTTTTATTCGAAAAAAGAGCGGTACAACAATACACTTTGGATAAACACTACCCCCCTAACCCATATAACTATGAGACTGAAGAAGAGTGGAAGAAAAACTTTGCGTCAGTTTTCAAACATTGTATTGATATAAATTATAGTTCAGTCCCCGAAAAAGATTATGAATTTTGGGTAGTTGCTTTCCACGGACCAAACGATGAAACTCTATTTAGAAAAGACGCTGATAAGGGTGAAATTGACCGTATAATGAAAGATCCTGATGGATATGGTAAAGTTTGGAGAGAATTCCAAACGGAAACAAAACCAACATATTGGGTTGTATGGCCATATTCTACATCAAAGGGTTGGTGTGAACGAATTACTGGTAATCTATAATATGAAAATTTGTTTTGTGGCGGATTGTCACTATCCAAACTACACTGATAGATTAAAGTCAAATCTGATTAGGATTTTTATAGAATATGGTTTAGATAAACTAGGAATTCATTTCATCATATCAACTAATCGTCCTGAGGATTTTAATGAAATTACAAACGAAAATATCCATGTATTTCATATTGATGAATTACGTAAAGATTATCCCATTTCTTTAGAAAAAGAAATTCTTCCTTCAGATCCTACAGGTATATACCCATCAAAGTTTCCTTGGAATTTAGAGAGATTTTTGTTGAAAAAATCATCTGAAATGGGTTTTGATTACATAATCAATTTCGATTCAGATGTTGTTACAAATGCAAAGAGTGGTGAAGAATTATTGAATTATTTTCAACAGAACTATTATCCGAACCATGTTATGACAAATCAGTCATTGATGGCTTACCAAAAAGGATCTACAAATGAAATATTTTATTTACATGACAAGTACATAAAACATTTCAACATAAATTCCGACGATGATAAATTCACAACTTGGGATGGACCGGTAATTGCTTACATGGGAGAATCAAATAAAGATATAATGGATTACTTTGAAACTTGGAATGACTTGGTTGAATTTGGGTACAAAAAAGAATTCGGATTTGGTTATGAAAATATTGTTTGTGGTAATTGGTCTTTATCAATACCTCTATCTAATTTCGAACTAAAATGGAATCAGATGCCATTTTATCCCGATCATAAATTTTCAGACCGATATTGATATGTTTAAGATTTTAGGAGTTGAGTTAGCACAGAAGGGTTACTATATAAATTTGGATAAATCAACTGACAGATTAAATAGAATTGAATCTCAAAAGGAAAAATTTCAGATTGAGGACTTACATAGATTTTCTGCGTTGACGGATCCATTTATCCAATACTCGTGCACCAAAAGTCATTTAGGTGTTTTCCAAAGTGCCATCGACGAAAATTTGGATGTAATTGCTGTTTTTGAAGATGATATGGAAATTGTTTCAAATCCTGTTGCAAAGACACTTCAATTTTCCCTCGCTGATTTATTACCAAAGATAAAAAATCAATTAGACCAAACTGAATGGGATGTAGTCCTATTGGGTTGTAATCCCAAGACCTTCTTGATCCCAACATCTGAAAATCTTTCAAGAAATCATTTTTCTACTGGTGGTTGGGCTTACCTGATAAAAAGAAGTGCAATGGAATTTATACTTAAAAATTCCAATTATATTCGAGATTATATTGCTATTGATGATTGGTTACCAAAATTATCAAATCATGGATTCAATGTGTTTACAACAATCCCACTGATTGTACATCATGGTAAAGGTTTGGAATCGACACTTCAACCGAGAGGTTTGGTTGACTACACGGCTTGGATTGATGGTAATTATCAAAATTATTTGTATAAATTTTTAACGCCAGAAAAAACTTTGGAAAACTTAGTCGATGAATATAAAGTTGAACGAGATATAACAATTGTGGTTGTTGGTCATTTCTTAGAAAATTATCTATACTATCTTAGACACTTATTACACTCGTTACCACCTGAAATTGAACGATGTAAATTCTTGGTAATTTATGATACCAACATGGGGACAAAAAGTTCTTGGGAGTTGGAACACTATTTCAAAAATCGTAACAAACCTATCACTGTAGAAGTGGTTACTTCACGTACTGGTATAACCGACAGTATGAAAATTGCTCTTGGTAAGATAAAAACCCCATATTTTATATTCTTAGAGCATGATTGGGTGTTTTTACAAAAGGACAGAATCAACTTCAAGAAACTGACTGAAGTAATGGATAAGTATAGTTTTGTGAACGCTGTTTGGTTTAATAAAGATGACAACCAACTCAGAGGTTTTGAAATTTGTGGTGACAAAAATGGTAAAATAACTCCATACGAAAGAGAAAATAGAATTGATGAATTGGATTTGGTAAAAACAATCAGATGGTCCAACAACCCTGTAATATTTAGAACATCTAAAATGCAAGAGTGGTTCGATAAGTATGTTGATAATCCAACTATCGGTGTAACCCATCAAGGGCAGTTCAACTTAGAAGATAATATGATCAGGATATATCGTGAGACTATTGAACAAAGCGATTGGGAACAAATCAAAGATGAGTGGGGAACCTATCTTTATGGTAATATCGGTGAGGGTCAATTAGTTGGACATACTGATGCTTCAAGAAGATATCAAACTACTATTCGTACCATGGCTGAAGATAATGCTGACGAATATGTAAAAAATAATCCATTACCTGAAAAAGATTAATATGAAAAAACATCTAAAAATATTAGGTGTAGGACACCCGAGAACAGGTTCAAAAACTTTGGAGATGTTACTGAGAAGTTGGGGTTTTACAATTACTCATGAGGGTGAAGGTCTTGATGGTGTTGTTAGTTGGCAGTTTGCCACCGAAGCTGATGCTCCCTTGATTGCCTACAGGAGGGATGAGGTTAGTCAAAAAATGGACCCAAAGAATTATTCATTTGATTTTACCATCTACCACCTCAGAGATCCATATTTCTCACTCCCTTCAATATCGATAACTGAGACCTTTTCTGATGAATTTAGGTCTAAATGGGGTGGATACAACTTGACTAAAAATAAATTGGAAAATAGTATAAGAAGTATCTTGAGTTGGGACAAATTGATTTTACAAAAAAACCCTGATGTGATTTTCAGAGTTGAGTACGATATTGAAAAACTATACTTTCATCTGAGGAAAAAATTTGGTGAAAAAGTCTATTGGAGTAATGATCAGATTGGAAAAAAACACAACAAAAGAGTCCATGGTCAATTGGAAAGTTTGAAAGAGGAAATCGATGGATTATCTCCTGAACTCATGACAGAGATGAATGACTTTTGTAGAAAGTATTTTTATAAACCTATTTTCGATATTGAAAACAAATCTCTAATTCCAAGACCTATTTTGAATACTAGTTTAAGAATTGTACCCAACAGTGAAAAGTATTACGAATTTATTAGAGAACTAAGAACTCATCCTGAAAATCTGAGTGGTTTCGTTGATACCAATGAAATTACACCACAACAACAGTACGAATACATGTCAAAGTACGGTCATAACTATGAAATTTGTTTGAGTGGTGATACACCTGTTGGGTTTGTTGGGGTTGTTGATCGGGATATTCGATTTGCAGTTGATCCAAAACACCATGGTCAGGGTATCGGTAAATTTATGATTTGGGACTTGATACACAAAAATTCAGACTGTCTTGCAAAAGTAAAACACGACAATATTGCTAGTATAAAGGTTTTTGAGTCCTGTGATTTCAAACTATACAATAAAGATGACGATTTTTTATATTATTGCTTATGAACCTTAGAAAACCTATCAACAATCCATATAAAGTTGTAAAACAATTTGAAGAAGAGGTTGCAAACTACACAAATGCACCTTATGCAATATCTGTTGACAGTTGCACCAACGCACTGTTTTTGATTTGCAAATATTTGGAAGTCAAAGAAGTGACAATTCCATCCAAAACCTACCTTTCAGTACCACAATCTATTATTCACGCAGGTGGTGATGTGGTATTTGACAAGAGAGAAGAAACTAATAATTGGGTGGGTATTTACCAACTAAAACCATATCCTGTTTACGACGCCGCCAAAAGGTTCACAAGTAACATGTATATTCCAGGTTCATTCATGTGTCTATCATTTCATATAAAAAAACACCTTAAAATTGGAAAGGGAGGTATGATTCTTACAGATAATGAAGATGCCGTGAAGTGGTTCAAACAAGCACGATACGAAGGAAGAAATGAAGTTTTATATCATGAAGATGATATCAAAATGTTGGGCTAGAATATGTATATGACCCCTCAACAAGCATCCCATGGTTTAGCCTTGATGCAAAATTACCCATTAGACGTTCCTGATTTGGGTGAACACAATGGATATAGAGATTTAA